>TARA_R110000851_G_scaffold52364_1_pt1 | contig 35306 bp, 41 predicted proteins | sample TARA_R110000851 | Tara Oceans TARA_R110000851 (sample SAMEA4397627) | marine metagenome | biome: Polar Biome; feature: [DCM] deep chlorophyll maximum layer (ENVO:01000326); material: water (ENVO:00002006), including particulate matter (ENVO:01000060) such as... | depth 17 m
AGTAAAAAGGAGACCCCTCTAATCGAATACAGCCATGTAGATGACCTCCCGGGTGGTTCATACAATTTAAATGTATGTAACAAGTATAATGTACAGGTCGGTGCCGGTGGGTTGTCCATGAAGAGTTATGGCCCGGTGGATATCTCCGGTACAATAGTTAATGTGACCGGTGAACAGGTGAATGTATCCAGCGCGAATGAGGTTAATATTGATGGCGGTAAACGTCTTAGTTTGGTAGGTGATATAATATCAATCCGGCAGAGAAAGAGAGAGCAAGTATTAATAGATAGTAGCTTAGGCATCACTCGGAATCTAATAGTTAACGGTGCATCTCATTTTGAAGGAGAAGTGCACTTGCATCACGTCACTGCACCTTGTGAGATACAAGAAACGCAGAATACTAAAATCTACGGTCGAGCGAATCATGAGAAAACTCTTATTATCGGGTATACTTGGAATGGTATACCTTGTGGAATCCCGGGATGTAGTTATAATCCGGTATACTCTAGAGTTCCTAACATCGATGATTCACCTTGTGCAGTCGCTGACCACGATAGCTTGTATATGTATCCACATAGTCATTATTTTAAGAACTTGCCGTTGAGCCTCAAAAATGAAAATGACAAAGTTAGGCAGGATGCAAAAGTATGCAATTCTGGTGCCAGAGGTAAGACTAAAAAACGTGAATGGAAAAACGCCGGTGGCAAGAGCGAACCGGTGATGGCCGGGAACTCATGTGCGCCGCCTCCTACCGGTGGTGGGTTTGGTGGATTGGGCGGTGGTATCGGAGGAGGACTAGGTGGAGCACTAGGAGGAGGACTAGGTGGAGCACTAGGAGGAATATCCGGGCCGGTGAATTTAGATACATTAACCTCCCTAGCCGCATCCCCGGCCGGTGGCATGCTATTAAATGCTGCTACTGGAGGTTTAGGTGGCCCTGCACTAGCTGCCGGAATGACGTTGCTCGAGGGTGGTAGTTTAGAGGATGCCGCAGGAGCCGCTGCTGAAGAGGCAATTGGTGGAATGGTCCCGGGTGGAGGTGGAATTCCCGGTGGCGACTTACCGGACTTACCGGTCTAACCTAAGAAATCATCCTCTTCATCTGCATCACACTCAAACGTTACAACGTCATCAGTTAGCAACGCGATCTTTTGAGCCTCTAGACATCCTATAGCCGTCGGGACAATTTCGCCTTCTAGGAGCATCGTATATTTAATATCTTCTAATATACCGACAGCTTCGTATAAATTTATATCGAATTCTTCTAGGTAGTGGTTAATGTGATAGTTTAATTTTCCTAGAAACTTTTCAATTACCAGATCATCGTCAGAATCTAACGAGGTGATCAGATCATCTACTATGTTCTCAATTGCGAATGACATCGCATCTAGTTGTTCATCTTTCCTCATTGTATAGTATTATACATTAAGTCTTTAATAAATCAAGCTGGCCTATAATGAACTTCAAGATTTCACTTCTAACTATATCACTGTCGGTGAATTTGAATGTATATATACCTTCATCTTCACTTTCCTTATTATCGAAACATTTAAATATTGGCTCAAACCCGGTCTTGCCGTTGATATCACTCTGCCGAGTATCTCCAACAACTATATACTTACTATTATCACCGAAACGCGTCAGTATAGTTACTAGTTCACTGGTAGTTAAATTCTGAGCTTCATCAACAATAACAACACTATTTCTAAACGTCAGACCCCTAACAAAATTAACAGGGATGCATTCTACAACACCACTACTCATTAAGTTCTGCCTAATAGGTATACCTACTAGCTCATCCAATTTCTCGACTAGAGGCATACTCCATGGAAGAAACTTATCATCAACTTCTCCTGGTAGAGAGCCCATTTTCTGACTAGCAGATTCAACAACACTACGAATGTATATAATTGATTCCATAGCTTGTTTTTTAAGAAGCTCGAGCGCGGACATTACTGCAAGATATGTTTTAGCAGTCCCTGCGGGACCGTCTGCTAATACCATGCGGGTTGTATACTTGGTTGTTAGATCTTTAAAACTTAAATGAGTATCTAGTAAGTCAAAATCATTATGCATTTTAAAATCTAAGTCCCAAGTATTTACATCTTTTTGGGCTTTTGGTTTAGACATTATCGAAATTCCAACTTAGTAGCCTCACCAATAAGCAAACGCGTATCAACACCTTTAGTGTCTTCATCTATATATTGCAGCGTGTTGATTAGGTGGGGAAACGCTAGGTTAAATTCTTTCTTCTTCTTACTACCTCTACTATCACCAACTGATTTCTTCTTAGTTGACTCAATCGGTAGGTTAAGGATCTCCTCAACCGGCGGAGCTTTGATTGCCGGGTCTAATGCCCACATAATGTCATGCTTCATCGCCCATTTCTTCATCCTTCTGATAGGCACCATTAGGTTAAAACCTTCACCGGCTCCTCGTACGATCATTCCTACATATGTACCATTCTTAAGATAAACGCCTCCACCGGAAGATCCTGGAAATGCCGTTACTGTAGTTTGATCAAATTCAACTTTACCATGGATCCGACCTACTTGAGAAACAATCCCGGAGGTCATACTATTAGACCCCATCTGCCCTAGCAGAGAGCCGACATGGAAGAGCTCAGTACCGATCGGTATAATATTTGACTTAGCTGTCAGATGAAACCTCGCACTAGCTTTACCGTAATCCTTAGCTCTCACCATCAACAAGGCCAAATCCTCACCATCATCCGCATCACTATACTTAACAACAGTCGCATCCATATTAATTTCACCAACTCGTCGCCCGCCCTCAACTAACTCCTTAATTATTCGAACGTCATCGAACTCGACTACTTTAATAGGCGCGCCTTCTTCAATAATAGTCCGGATGGTTCGTAAGTTATCAACAACATGTCCACAAGTCCAAACAAATGTAACAAGCTCTCCATCGATCTTCCGCGTGATCAATACACCGGAGCCTTCAGACCTACTGTATTGACCTTCAGATCTAATAGTAACCGATATATCCTGTAAGAAGTCCGCGACCTTGAGCGTCTCTTCTGCGCTTTTAGTATCCGCTAGAGTTAGTGGTAAAGGTAATAAGGCTAGTAGTATTAGTGCTGTTAGTGTTTTCATATAAATATTTATGTTAGTCTTTCTTAATTCCAGTAGGTCCCCGGTAGCAAGTTGTTAAGAATATCAATACTCCCACTAGTAAACCAACCCCTAGCATGATTCCTAGGATCATACTACTAGGTGTATCGACATCTAGAGTCCTGGTATCTTGCTGATACTCTTCTTTTGTAATATTACCATCTTGATTAACATCGACTACATCGAACGGAACCCTTATCATAGGAGCCGGGTTCACGCTATCGACTTGAGGTCTATGCTTATTAACAGTAAAACACGAAGTCAGTAGTATAGTCGCTATAGTTATAAATAAATATTTCATCTCATCCTACTCGGTACGGCGTAGAATCCAACAATCATAAAACATAAGTCCATGAATTGTGTCAGCATTAGCCCGCCTGATAATTGAACAACGGTCACCTCGTCACCACCAAAAAGCCATGAAAATAGACCTAATCCGGAGGTCTCTCCCTTAGGTACAACAACATCATATGAGATGTGAGGATTAAGAGCGTAGAAAATCATCAAGTAACACATAGTAAATGTGATACTCATGAACAACACCCTCCGCGTAACTTTAACGAACGGGTCAGAAGCTTGTTGTATCTGATTGTTTAGTACCGCGTCTATTACCTTGTCATCACGAGCAGCCATCAGCAACATGTTTTGCTTTTTCTGCTCCAACCAATGGTTGACAACGTTAACTAGGAGCTTGAGACCGGCTCCTAAGGCAGCGCTCATAATTGCTCCACCCATCAGCCTTAACCTAGCTTATCATGCCACCAATTGCACTTACTGCTGCTGGTATCACCGCGGCAAGGGGAGCGAATTCATCAAGTCTAGACTTCGCATGCTTTTCAATCAAATCATATGCCTCTCTCTCACCACAAGGGCTATCAGGACCTGTATTACCACTAACCAGTTCATCTAAACTATCTAGTAACGATTGGATCATCGCTTGTTTCTTAATACCAGTAATGTTCTCTCCCGGCTCTAGATCTGTAATATTATCTTCACCTTCATCGTAACCATCCTCTTGCGTCATCTCTGGAGTAGCTTGATTAGTACCTAAGGCTTTATTTGCAGCACCGGCACCGGCTGTCACAGCTGCCGATTGTGCGGCTGTTTTAGCAAGACCAGGAGCGGCTTTCATCGCCATGCTGCCTAATGTCTTGACGGCTGTTCCTACGAATTCGTCCAGCCGTTGTTCAGCGCCTTGACAGAATACTTTATTATTATATGCATCGTTGATAAGTTCCATGTCTTTTTTCTGCTTCATGTAATTATTTAGTCTCTCTTAGTTAAATCTTCAGGTTTCTGTACCAAGCATGCTTGAATGCAACGCTCAGTTTATATGTAGTCATATTATCAAATCCTACCGCTAGCGGATCAGTATCAACATTACCGAATTTAAACACATAAGTATTAAATCTAGCCGCATCCGTCATATCTATCGGTGTTATTGTTGTTGATGTAGGACCTACACCAAAACAATGAACGCCTGTAAGATTCGCGAATGAAGTTTCGAAGACTGCCCGCTTTGTTACGCTGAAATCTCCGGGTTTGTAGGCGTCTATAAGTAGCGGTGTTTCGAATGACTTAATACCAGTAAAGTCATGGACTGGTGTCCCTCCACCGCTAACAGCACCGGATAATGTATGACTTCGATTCTTCCATGAACCATACGTAGCAAATGCTTCTTTGCTTGTAGATACAAACGCACTACCACCAGCCACCGGAATCGCTTCGACTTCAGTCCAATTACCGACTGTATCCGGACAAAGCCGTCTTCTTTCCTCTTTACCTATTAAATTAGCAAGCTCTAATGACGTTATGAGCGGTGTATGAGTCCATGGGCTCCAGCTATCTAGCATAGTAAACCCACTCCCGGCCTTCGGATCAACCGGTAGTGCGGTCTTAGAGTCTACTGAACCGTAGTCGTGATATTGCTGTCTTTCAGCGAGACCGAATGTACCACCATTATTAACAACGTTACCCTTCAGTGGGTCCATTTTCTTCCAGCAAAATTCATCACTGCTAAATGTCAATACTCCGCCCATACAATAGGTATATGATATAGTAAGCGCTGGTGAACCAGCTCCTGTGTTGTTAGGCTCTAAGAACATTATATCATATTTCCCGTAAGGGTTTCTAATATCAGATACACTTCTCGTTTGCCGGCCATCTTTTACACGGACTGGATCATGTAAGCTTCCCGGTGAACCGGTGTACCCTATAACTGGACCAGGAAATACACCGGGGAAGCTTTGTGCTATTGGGGTATTCTTGGGTAGATATTCACCGTCTCTATATTTAAGTATCCAAGCTTCATCCCGGACGTTTTGATATACAGCGCTACTACCCATCAGCTGCGGATATACATCTGCTAAATATGACTTAGTTGTTATAAAGTCCCATCTCCCCATGCCACCTCCCCTGTTAGGTACAAAGTTAGTAAATGTTACAGTATCTTTAGCAGTAGGTGGGGCTTTAGTAAACCAGTGATCGAAAGCATCACGCTCGATTGGCAATTCCGGACCTGCAGGTACTTCTACTGTTTTAAATTTAATAGTCGGTGCCGTGTTACTAACATCCGGTATGTCCGCCATCATCGCCGGCCACTCTACGTATGATTTAAAATCTCTAGGTTTATAGTTAACGGTCGGAGAATCTTTTGCTTTAATAGCCCAGTCCGGCGGATTGACTTGATCACCTCCTAAGACCCACGGATTTTCGCTAATAGTTGCATACTCTTTAGTCGGGTAGCTTAGCCTAGTATCGCCATTGTACCACCGGTTAACATAGCCGTACTGTGGTCCTAGATTAATAGACCCAGGAGCATAAGGCTCATTAGCACATCCAGTAATATCATAAGGTATAGCGATCCCGGACTGGTCAACAATACACATACCATTACCTTGTATACACTCAAAACCGGTAAGTAAGTATTCAAGCGTAACCGGATCAACTGCGTTATGCCACTCTTTAGCAGTCGGTATTGATTTGTATCTAGGTATGTTCCCGGGTTCCCAGGTTACTATCAGCTGATACGCTAACCGTAAAAATTGACCCGGGCAAAGTCTAATCGGATGATCTAATACAATTCTAGAGAACAACTCTCTAGCGGCCGGTGATTCTTTAAAGCCAATCTCAGTATATGTAACCGGTTGAAGCTCCATATAGAAATCGTACGTCCGAGTCATCGCTACTTGATTCGCCGCCGACAAGAAATCGGAACCGCAATACGTTGCATTAGTCTCCGGATGATTCCCGGTTAAGTACCACCCGTGAGTTTTATATTGCCGGAAGAGTTCTGTTTGGTTAGTGTTAAATATATCTGTCTTTTGACATGGTGACGGCAGCTTAATTTGCTCGTGATAATGTCCGTTATTTATAGATTCGTATGTGTTTACTGGATCAACTAATAAATCGTATGATAAAATCTCCGGTTCCGGGACCTCTGGGAAACAAATCCGCGCTGGTGTGATAGAGCTGTACCCAGCACCGTAATCTAGTACATGTATCGCAGTTACGGCTCCGTTAATCGAGCTCGTCGTTGCGCTGACTACAGCTTGCCGGGTTGGTGGAGTGATAGTCCCGACATTAACGGTCTCACCCGGGCAATACCCGTACCCACCGCTAATCAAATCTACACTAGTGACTTCTCCGTTTGTTAGGACCGCGGTCCCTTTTGCTGGAGCTGTAGCTTCATAAGTAATGTTCGGAGCGTTAAATTGTAAACCTAGTATCATTGAGAGATCACTAGTGACATTAAGAATATGAGACGGATGCTGGTTTGGGTCCGTCAACCAATCATAATAAACTTGCCAATCAAATGTAATACTCACCGCTTTGCCGTTTACTATATTAAACTCCATAAACGACCCTACCGCAGGTTCCTCCAGCACAGTCCCACCGGTTGCCCAATTGCTCCCTCCCGGTAAAATAGCATGAGGTCTGACAGTCTTCGTCGTATTTGGAAGTGTCGGGTCAGCAACCATATATGTAAGACTGCCGAATATTGTCTTGTTCTTACTGTCTATAGCCGATATACCGCTACCAAGGTCAGCATCACCCGGGCCTAGAACATATGTATATTTAGGTAAACCATTTAATGCCCCGAACGGGATGCCGGAGAATAGATTACCCTGCCGGTTGTTCCGTGAGTCCAGCGGGAGACCTCCAACGTTAAATGGGCCTTGTGCTAGTAGGACATTCTGCGCGAACGTCGCGAATGGATTGTTGAACTCGTCTAGATAATCCTTCCCACCCGCAATCGTCGCGACGTTTACGGTAGTCTTGCCTTTCTTGCTCCACCATGGTAGCCAATCCCATGGTGCGAACGTTCCGTCATGTTGTTGAATATGACTAGGTGAATCGAACCCGGCCTTCTTCATAATATCACAAGTCGTTCCACCGGGAGGAACATTATAGCCAGGAATCGAGACGCTGCATGCTCTAAAATCAACACTCAGCTTGTTATACTCTTCTTCGCTACCAAACGCCGTGGCTGTATCCCATTCCTGCCGGAATAAGCTATGAACCACCATTTTACTAAAAAATTCCTGATAGGAGGTTATATCATCCGGCGCTTCTCCGCTAGCGGCTTCCCTCCCGGTTCCCCAAAACGATCCAAGCCGGACGATATTGTATATGTTTGACTTTCCTAATGCCCATTCGCGATTCATCGATAAGCCAGTGCAGCTACTATTAGCACCCCAATTACTAAAGTATGGAGCCTTCCTATTAAACCATGATCCTCTACATCTTGTAGGGTCTTGCGGTAACCCGAATTGTAGCGTTAGATCCTTACACCCTAGAGCTTTACCACCGTCGAGAATCGATATGTCACCATCCAGTATAGAATCCCCGGCAGCATTAACATGTACGGAAATTGCCGGTGGTCTGAGACTAGGAGGGTCTATAGAGATACCGACCGCGGGATTGACATAACTTTCTCCCGGAAGCATATGTGTAGGACCATATTTAAGCAGCACCGGTGCAGCAGCACAATCGCCCGATGGAAGATTGAAGTTTTGGTTTTTCATTATCAACCCACCCTCGTTCCATGGAGCACCTGTATCTGCAGATAAGCTAGCCATATAACCGGCACCACCATTCAGTGTTAACCCACCCATCCCACCGGGGTTACCTCCCGGAATTTGAGCAGCAGATAGACTACCACACTCGTCGGCTGCTATGTAAGCTTCCGGAAGGACCGGATCAAAGGAGTAAACCGGGCAACTAGATAGTACATTGTATTGTAAGTCTCTGTCTCTTAAATATAGTAGTTTTCCTGAATCAGATGATTCACCGAACGTCTTCTGTAAGCAAGTACCTAGCGGAGAAGCATCTAGTGCTTCCCTATTACTCGTACAAGCTCTTGCAATTAATCCTCCCGGTGATGTGCGACGATCGCATATCGTTCCTTTGGTGGTAGGTGGTGGACATTTAGCAGAGCTTAGAAGCTCGACAGTTATGTCAGTATCTTCCCATAACTCTCGTGTCGGCGTAGGATCAGTACCGGCTACTGCAAATTGAAAGACCTGTGCCCATGGCATTTCAGCGACCTTGTCTAAGCCACAGTTCAATATCAGGTTCGGTTTCCAGTCACCGGAGTCGTACACTAATCCTTCTTCATCATGTACTTCGAATTTATATTTACCGCTAACCGACCGGTCCAGCTGCGTCGGTGGTATGACGATTTCCGGTTCAACATTAGTCTTTTCGTTGGATATTTGCTTCAGATACCGGAATAGATCTGAGGCGGTTGATGTTAGTGGTTGAGAACTAGAGCTCATACCAATATTTATGGATTGCTCAGGGTATTTATACTAATTTAGTACATTATAAAGATATGCAAATTAGCGAAGCCCTCAAACCAATTCTTCGCATTTAGATCTAGCTTAAGAACATTCCGGATCGGTATATCGGTGACTGTATTTATGTGAGCACCGTCGATTAGTAGCATTCCATGATTTATATAACCCATACTGTCATTACAGGAGAGGTTATACTTTTCAATTAACTGGAGGAACGTTCGCTGAAACCTCGCGCACCGCGGATTTATCGCTCTAAACTCTTTAAGCAGTCTATGAAGCATTAAAGGCTGCTCAATAGGTACACCTTTAATAAACCTCTCAACAATCTTACTAGAGTTTATATCTCGAGTTTTATGGCGTATCTTAATACCGTTATTGGTCGTTACGCGTTGATTGTCATACTCGTGTTTAATTAGAGCTCCGTAATATACCGCCGGTCGTATTGCTACTTGTTCGTAACCGGTTGGATCTACATCAACATCTGCTAGATCAGTATTTATCATGATCATTTCTTAGGTTTGCAGTAGTCAGTCAATACACAGTCGATCTTATCGAATAGATCATCTATATTCTTATCTACACGCTGCATGTTGTGAAACAGTTCTCTATTCTCGAGCTCTCTCTTGGTGATTTCGAGCTTCAATTGCTCTACACTAGTGCGGATAACGTCAATTTTAGACCACAACGCCTTTAGTAGAAACGCGATTATACCGGCAGCGCCATATACCATATACTGCATCAGATCTTCTACCATAATATTACATAGTAAATCGATCTACCACCGCCCCGGATGGTAGCTTGATGACTAGTCCTTTTTTGGTTTTACCGTCTTCAACGACAATAGTACATCTATCACCAACAACAATTGGACCGTTAATGAGTTGACCTTGGAAGGTCGACCTGTTAACAACAGCGTTTTTCCTAAGATCTATTATGTTAATGGTATTCTTACCATTAAATTGAGCTGTATAGTATGCCTGCATGCTAATATTTAGTCTTTGCTGTTATTCTATCGAGAAACTCCCGGACTTCTGGATCAGTTTTATGTACTACATTATTTACCAGTCCAGGTACCTGTTCACTAGTAATACCTCTGAGGTAAGTTTTACCGGCTGCTAGAATGTCCTTGATAATGTCGTCATCAACCTCTCCTAATGATTCATCTTTAATGCTCAGCATGTCTCTAATACTATCTACCCGATATCCCTGCTTTAGTAAGCCCTTCGCTTCCTTACAAACATACGTATTATGTAGTTTATCAACATCGCCCTCAACTCGTTCTAGCTTCCTAGCATAGTAGTCAGCAGTAGCGAATAATACCTTTCCAGTGACGATACATTTTAGCTTTCTTGTCTTCATACATACTATTATAGTCTATAAACTGTAATTTTACACGTTATATATTTGAAAAAGCGAGCTTTTTCGATAAATATTTTATAGCATGGCTAAGACAACAATAACTAAGATTCTATTTCGTAGGGGTTCAAATTATGACAGAGACCCAACAGTGCTTGATGAAGGCGAACCAGGTTGGACTACCGACACGTGTCGAATGTTCATCGGCGACGGTAAACAAACCGGAGGTTTTCCGGTTGTTAACATACGTACACCAGGTAATGCCACTAAGCACAAATACAATAACGACCTCATATATGAACCGCTAAACGACATAACCGGGATGACACAACCGCCAACTCAGGAAGTGTTCGCAATCAATCACCCAGGCCTATCCGGTAACATGACTCGCGACTGGATGGATGATCGATTCGTTTTAAAAGATCCTTGTAAATCAAATTCTTTAGTATATCCACCAGATCCGGTAATCTGTGCACCTGGGAGCGGTAAGTTACCTAGACAGATAATCAATGCACACTTAGACGTAAAGGGAGACTTAACTGTTTTCGGTCATGCTTATTTTACAAACAGTATGTCCGTCACTGGTATAGCTGATTTTTGTAACGCAACAATAAAAGCCGAAGACATCACAGCATGCACTGATCGAGTAAAGTTCACCGGTAAATCGGTAACTATGCCAACCGGTGTCACCTCCGGCCGACCATCCCCGGCACTAGCCGGTGATATGCGGTTCAATACCACGTTTAAGCGGATGGAAAACTACGATGGTTATGTCTGGACCAGTGTCGGAGGTGAGAGCAAGACCTATTATGTTGAAGATGCAGATGCACTAGAGACTGTCAACTCAACCCCTGGTGCTCGTCAGATAGAGCTTACTACTGAAATGATAGCTTTAGACGTTCCAGCGTCTGATATAGCTTCAAGCTTACCGGTTTTTGTAGTTAAAGTGACTCACAACCTCAACCAGCTATATCCGACTATGACTGTATATGATGATTATCGCAAGCAAGTCATACCGGATGAAATATGGGCGATTGATGAAAACACTTGTTTAGTTAACATAACTTCTTATCTTGATGAGACCGGTCCACCTCAATGGAGCTTATCTACAGCTGGCCCTGGTCATACTGTTGGTACAGGATTCACACCACCGATGCATTACTCGCTAGATGGCACGGTACAGACTTCTGTCCCCGGAGTGAATAAAAAGTGGGTTATTACCGTACAAGGTTAAGTAGTTACGATTAAATACTTACATGAAATACGGTGCCCTGTCGCAATCCAACGTTAATAGTACGAGTGATACGTACTTTAAGGTAGCCTCCGGCGACACAACCGGTCGTCCAACCGTCCCTAGAGACGGGATGGTTAGATATAACAGCGACCATGAGGTTACTAATGTTGGCACTAATTCCGGTTTTGGTAGGTTTGAGGTTTATTATAAATCTCAATGGACACCATTGATATCGCTAATCGATTTTGCTAGTCCTGGAGATATATACTCAACCGGTAATGTGACGCTCAAAGTCTTAGCGGACATGATCAGAGACTTTTTTGTACAGGGTATGGGTCTAATTGAGATAAACCAAAGCGATGCGTTTGATGGTGGCTCGGCTCCCGGCCATGGGTATTTATCAAATGCTGATAAGGACCAGGCAAAACTAGATTCAGTTGCATGGCTCCCTGAGAGCAACCGGACTGCTCCCGCTGGTGTTCCGGATGCGACGCCATTATACATAGATGACAGTCCTTACCCGGGGAACACCCCAATTGGGGCTTGGCACACTAATAAAGTGGTGCAACAAACGCAGCCAATATTTAACCCTATTGTCGGTGATGGAATGATCTACGAGATACAAGTAACAGATCAAGGTTCCGGATACTCCACCGCGACTCCACCACTAGTGAAAATTACCACCGGAGGTGGAGAAGGTGCCCGAATATCGCTAGAGGTAGAGAAAGACTCTTTACATGCTGATTATGGTAAGATTGTATCAGCGACCGTTGATAAACCAGGCTCCGGTTATCATTCATCATACACTAAGGTATATCTCAAGGGTGGCGGTGGGAAGAATGGTGATATAACGCTTATCATTAACGCCGGTGAAATCACCGGCGTCAATATCACCAACCCGGGGGAGCTATACCAAGTCCCACCTACGGTTAGTGTTGCGGATGCCGGGACCAGAGCGTATGCTGAAGTCAAGGATGTTGATATAGTAGGTGGCAAAGTAACAGCAGTCACTGTAGTATCTAGAGGCGTCGATTATACTGATGCATCCATCAGAGCACCGGTGGTTGAGATTGTAAGTAGTATTGGCTCCGGAGCAACAGCCATTGCTCTGCTAGGCACCGGTAAGGTTATTGATATCGAAGTCCTCCGTGGTGGTTCAGGGTATCCTTTTCCACCCGGAGCGGCGAATCCATTGCTAGTTATTACTGGAGACGGTGCAAGTGCTGATTATCGTATCGACGGTAATGATATTGAAGGTGGTGCTGTGGTCAGCACCACTCGCTATGATTACGGATCCGGATACAGTCCAGCTACTACGTTCGCGGCAATAAAGCCGGAACATGCGTCTTCGAACGCATACGTACAATATTCACCTCACAAGCAGCACTCATCCGTTGAGTATGAATTTGACGTGAACATATTTATAGGATGCGGTGTACCGACCAGTAAAAAAGGAGACTACAAAATCAGCTTATTTAACTCACTATATAAAGCTATAACCAGATATGGCCACATCAACGGCAACACTGGTTATGGTAATGATTATCTACAGACAGTAAAGATGGTACCAAAATGGGACGTTACTGTGGCCGCTCCTTGGGATACGGAAGCTAATTACGGGATATACAAATGTAGAGTCTTCTTACATGGGGTGAAGCCCTATTACTCTGCCGCATGCGGAGCAGTCTGGTACGGTAGTCTAACTAAGTGGAGGAACTTTTAGATGAAGTTAGGACATATAGATTCGCTAAACTATTATATGCAGGATGATGATTCTGCATTCCGCTTGGTTAACGCTATACCACCTATACCACCGGCGGAGGATCCGGGAGAGGAAGGTATGTTGAGATATAATAGCCGGAAACAAGTATTTCAAGGATTCATCAATAGCGAATGGAGCGAATTGGTTACAGACGCCGCTCTATTCGGTCCCGGTGGGTCATCCGGGAGCGGTAATGTTACCAAAGCTGCTCTAAAGAATATATTAGGTCAGTTATTTAAGTCAACTGACGGAACCATACATGTCGTCCATGGAACTGGCGCGAAGGGCGGGATTGGTGACGGTTACGATATAGTCCCCGGTGAAGTACAGCCTCTACCTGCAAATTCACATATATCCATTCCACCACTAGCCGGTAACACTCTCCAACTCCAGGGTCTCTGGCCACAAGGTGGTAATAATTTTATATATTGTAAAAATATCAATAGCACCCGGACTATTAAAGGTTCAGTAGTAATTGATTTCGCTAAAATGTTTCATATGGCCGCCGGACCAACCGCGATCGCATCTGGCGGAACCGGAGCAGAGTTTATTGTAGGTACTATCGAAGGCAAGATTAGATCATTACACGTTAAAACAGCCGGTTCCGGATATAGTGTTGGAGATACTATAGTCATTGTACCGGGACAGAAATGGGACTCCTCAACCAATAATTATATCACTGCCGGAACCGGTGGAGCATGTTCTGTTGAAACTGTAGACGGTACCGGTGGTGTAACTGCCGTAAAAGTAGATGTCCAAGGCGCTGGGTATACACCGGAAGAAAAATTTAATTATATATACGACGTAGTATCTGGTTTGGCTGGTAATTCTGACGCAACCGGAGACACCTGGGCATCCAAATCAGATTTTTCCACACACGCTGTACCGGCTTGGGAGACCAGTCCTGATATGACGCTAACAAATAATACTGATCATAATTACGGTAAATATATGTTTAGTGTCGATGCTCTCGCAAATCAGACTGGTGGTAGTGGGTTCGTCGCAACATGTAAGTTTATTGTTACATTGTATAAATTTAAGGAGTTTTCTAATTTAGTATGAAAATCGGTAAATTAACAACACTGAACTTATCTGATCAAACCTTAGGTGATAAATATCTACAACTTCCAGTGGGAACTATTTCAGACCGACCGTCGACTCCGGCTGAAGGGATGTTGAGATATAATCTAGATGTTGGTAATATTGAGGGGTATTCTAGAGGGAAATGGACCGGTCTTTTGTCTGTTGCAGATTTTAGGATACCCGGGGCTCAGTTCCCGGAGGATGAAAATGTGACCATAGCAAGTCTGGCGACGCTATTGAGACAGTTTCAGCGAACGATTGTTGGTGGTTTTGATGTTGTTGGCGTCGGTGTTGAGCCTCCGGATGACACGTCTCTAGAGCTGCAGAATATAACTGAAGGCAATGCCGGAATAGATGAGCTTAGTTATATAACCATGGTTGAGAGCGGAACCGTCAAAGGTTGGATGAATGAGGCTGGTAAAGGAGAGACTTTCGCAAGAGCTGATGTCGATAATGGAGGCGAAACATCTAGCTTTCAAGCGATCGTCGACGCGTACGCAATGTCCGGGTTCGACGCCACCGACCGGCATGATTATATATTTGACTATTTTGCAAATATATATCGCTACTCTTACATAAACGGAGATTATGTTTGGCGAGGCACTACATGTAGTATAACCCCGGTATGGAATTTATTAGATCCGTGGAATGACCCTGATTATGGTAAATTTAGAGTACACTTGTCTCTAATAAACTCTAGAAGCTCCTCCGCTACCGCCGGCGGCTACACCCATGCCGACGTCGACGCTGGGTTCGGTTGTATTAAGTGGTTTGTGAAAATGGTCCGGTATAGAAATTTCCGATTGCAAAACGTTCCGGATTTGGTTCCCGGTGGAGGCTCAGCGCCCATGCCTGCTATTGTAGATATAATTGTCGACGGTGCGGATTATAATCAGCTTCATTTACAAAATTATCTTTTACGTAAATATCCCACATGGGCCGCCACTCCAGTAACAGCTTATATACACGTTAAACCTACTTACGCTATATACTCTCGAGCCGCAGCAATACCTGCTCTGGATTTAAGAGGCTTACCGGTAGGTAGTACCGTATATGTTAAGAATGAAGGACATATCATAGGCTCCGGAGGAAAAGGTGGTGATGGAGGTGGGTTTACATTAGCTGGTTCTAATCTAGTCTCTCAATCACCTACAGATGGAGGAAGAGGTAGTGATGGTTTGGCTACAGACTCACAGGTGACCGCATATTTAGACAATACCGCTGGGGTGATAGGTGCAGGTGGTGGTGCAGGTGGTGGCGGTGCTTCTGCTCCCGTTCTACCCACACATGTCGGTACGTATATAAGCCGCCTAGGCGGCGGTGGCGGTGGAGCCGGTGGTGCTGAACAGTTACAAATATCCTCCGGTGGATATGGAGCCGGATTATTAGAAGCCAATCCGAACGGAGGCGTCGCCATGACTCAAACAGACTTGCTAGGTGCTGGCGGCAGTCCTTCAGTCCATAGAGATAACTCTGGTATAAATTTACAAGGTACTAGCGGAGCAATTGGAGGAGAATTGCTAGTCGCTGAACTTAGTGGAGGTTCTGGAGGTGCCGGCGGATCCGCCGGTAACCAAGGATCACCCGGGGATTCGCTTATCACTACATCGAATATAACCGTTGTAGGTTGGACGGCGACAGATGACGTCAGCGCAAATCAACGATTAACATTTGGTACTGAGGATATAACAATGGGTAATATCCCTAATTTTAGCAACGACCACACTCAGAATGATTGGGCCTGGTTTAACACTAATGTAATCCCAGCATTGAATAATGATGGAGGAACAAACTATCAAATTTTACCGTTTAATAGTAAGAATGCTTATGAGACAGTTAGTGCTGTTGTCCAAGAAATCCCATTACTTTACGGTTTTGTTATAAAATCAACCGTCGCTGGTTCAGCCGCTGCAACATGGACAGTTTCGAAAACTGGTGATGGTAATGTTTATTTGCCATGGACCAACTCTAGAGGCGCCTCTAGTAACAGCTACCCAGGAGGCGCGGGAGGCGGCTCCGGTAATAGTATAGTTGGAGAAGCCACGTTACAGTACGCTACCATCGACGTCACCGGTCGTACATGTACGGTAACAGATAAGTCGACTAGCGGCGGTTCACTACTCGGCCCGACGGTTGCATAATACCTAGCATACACTATAATAATACGTGTGAAGTTTGAGCTACCATACACCGCTGGTATTAAGCAGTATATTGATACCCTATCACCTGATATCCGTAGTAATATATCTGATATTTATTTCTCTGACTCTCGGTTATCGACCAGTGCGCGATACATGTGGTATGATCAAGAAGATGGGGAGGATGATAAGTGGTTAGAGCTACTGTCATTAAAGGAGCTGTATGGTATTGAGCTGCACTATGTTATAAACCCTAGTGTCTGGAAAAACGACAGTTATACAGCAGATGGTATCGATAAATTAAAAGGTATATTAGATAAGGTTTGGAAAAAAGGATGTACCTGGCTAACTATAAACAACCCACTACTTCTCCGGATGGAAGAGTTCAGAAAAGACATACCGCCTTTCAAAATCAAGCTAAGTATCAACAATCACATATCTTCCCTAGAAGAAGTCCAATTCGCTTACGAACAAACACAATTGAGACACTTTGTGTTGGACCGTAGAATTAACCGGGATTTTGATGAGTTAGAGAGGATTAGCAATTGGTTGTCGGATCAGGAGGGAACCAGTATAACGTTGCTAGCTCAGGAAAGCTGTTTACCTGACTGTCAATGGAAGGCAGTTTGTGATAATATGATCGCGACATATCACATGAGCGACATGCATGAAGTTAACGATCTACAAAATATACACAACGCGAACTTATGTTCGTCTCATTACGAGTCAGGGAAGCCTCAAGATATTTTTAAGAGTCCGTTTATTCTACCCTCTATGGTCAGTCGTTATGATGATGTAGTAGACTACATTAAGTTAGCCGGTAGAGAGCGAGCCATCACAGAATTTTTTAATACTATGCATAGTTACTTGATGGGCAGTGACGATATATCAATACATAAACTGCTACCGAAAGCATCTACTAGCCTTAATGGGTACAATTTAATTGACCTAAACGAACATGCCGCCGGCACTAAGTGGCTTAATTGTAAGTCTAAATGTGCGGATTGCGATTTTTGTGATAGACTATATACTAATATAATCAATGGAAGGTAGAATTGAGATTGAAGCCGGTTTGCCCGATTTGTTCTTACCGACAAAGATGTGGTACGCATTCTTGGATAGTAAGGGGATTATCGTTAATACTGTAGGATCAATGTTCCCGGTATCTAACCTGATATGTAGCATCCAAGAAGACTTACAGGTACATGAGCTAGGTATGATTAACGAAGGCGCCTGGAAGGTGCTCAATAAAGTTGTACATTCACCGTACTATGGTGGTTACATCGATATAGAAGCGGAGGAGATAGTGTTCTTCAGACTAAAAGCTGATGTTACTAATAGCGAAAAGATAGACGGTATATATCACCTCAATGATAACACATTTAATATTACAGCAACATGTCTAGATGAGACTGATAGGGATACAATAGTAGTAAATGAGAACCTCCGCCTAAAAAAGCTCAGACCTCAATCGGGGCAGCATAAAGACGTAGTGTTTACTAACTATAAGCCGCATGACCGCGAGATCATGCTAGAAGAGCCTTCACAACAGGTTGAAATCCATGCTCCTGGGACATACACTTTTAGATTAACATATAACCACAATGTAGATGATAAGACTCTCCGGTTTCAGCGATATATAACTGTCAGCTTAGATGATAACTGATCTACTACTAAAGGAAGCGTTCTTATTAGTAATTGCTGCTATCATGATTGCTGTAGGTATTCTCAAAGACAACAAGGTCCTTCACCCGGCCTATTATTACATCCAAAAACATATAAAGAACAAAAAACTAATGTTATGTGTAATGTCGACAGTATATGGGATTTTACCCATCCCAGGACGTATCACAGTTGCAACCGGGATGTTCGATACATGTACAAGAGGTAGTAAGGATCGAACTGAGCTAGGTATATTAGCATACCTATCAACACATCATTATTACCTGTGGAGCCCACTGGAGAAGAGTGTATTATTAGTTCTAGCTGGTACAGGTATGTCTTACATGGACTTCATAGGAGCCATGGGGATCTATATTGGCATTTTCTTAGGAGCTACATATTATTATGTTGTGTTCGTAATGAAAGACGTTACCGCTTTAATTAAGGACTTCGCTACTCAACCAGTTAAGGGAGACTGGTGCAAGTTTATAGATATGATAGTGTTAATATCCGGTATTATACTATGCTGTATACAGACCTTTAATGTGCTGTACTTCTTCCCCTCTTTCGCAGTATACATCATGATCCGATATCCGCCTCGATTCCGCAAGGTGTGGGAGTATGTGGATATAAAATTACTAGCGGCGATTGCTGTTGTGATCGGCATATCTTTTACAATCCAGCAACATACAGAAGATATAAGAATAATAGCAGAACGTCTAGCCACACTGTATGGTATACATATAGGGTTAGTAGTATCGTTCTTTGCCGCATTCCTCCTCGGATCATCTAGTCGGTTTGCTGCTATTACAGTCATCATGACGTCTATATTCGGTATAGCATATATGCCACTGTTCTACATTGTCGATTATTGTGGGTATCTGCTTAGCCCTACTCACAAGTGCGTCGCAGTAGGAAATATGTATTTTAAAACAAAATTCATTGCTTTTTACAAAATTGTAGGTATAATATCATTAATATTAATAACCGCAAGTATAGTTAGACACTTTATTATATGAACACATACACCATAACGGTATTAGACACCGATACATATATCGAGCGGAGAATGATATTCACAGAGTCGACTGCGCAGGATGCTCATAAAGCTGCACTGTGGGACATGAACGATTTTGAGACTGAACAGATAACTAAAATAGTTAACGACATCGGCCAGATAGTTTATACTATAGAAGATGGTTTTTTAGAATTTTCGAGCTAAATAATATTACACATGACTGAAGACAACAACACACCAAAGGTAGGAAGTGAGGCGGGAGCATCACTTTCTGATGAAGAGAAAAACGAATTCGCATCTGCGATTGCTAACGACATCTATAGGAAGTCGACGTTCGCGCAGGTTATCCAACTTGTACAGACACAGTGCACCAATCAAGCCGCCGGCATCGTCGAAAACGCCTCCGCGGAGGAACTTGATTCTTTCCGGAAACACCTAAGTGAACAGAAAGCCGCCGTACCGGAAGAAGAACTCACAGGTACTGAGGATAATTCCGCCGGAGAGTAATAAGTATTTGACAATTAATAGTTGTCAAAATGGATAGTGAAGGTGAAGTGTTATGCGAGGTGTTGAATGATCTATATAGTATCATAGATCGATTACGTGAACTTGATGATAAGAGAGTTGTCGAATTACTTGAACGTGCCTATCGCGAGATCGATAAACGTGTTGACGAAAACCTAGATATAGCTGATGATGATCCACCTGAATGGAGTTAATTGCTTCGAAAGCAAAAACTATAGCAGAAACTCTAATATTGTATGCTTCTCAGCAACGTTTGACGATGGGTTAATCATTGTATACGAGTACCTACCAGAGAGTGAATCTATAGAGTATCTACATATGGTCTCCGTAGGTCTAGATAGTGTCTACCTAAAAACATATAAGAAGCCTACACCAGCGAATATGCTGAAAAGACAAACTGTGGTAGGCGAATGGGTAGTTAAGAATAAGAACAGATATAAACTACTAAGATCTGCCAAATATACGACCTAGCAACCCTTTTTTGGCGCCTTGCTCGATCGCCTCTATATCCTCAGCCGCATCCTCAGGTGGAGCGTCGACCTTGACTTTATCAGCCTTAACATTTACCTGAATAATACCGGCTACCTTTAAAGCATTAACAATAACCCGCATGAAGAATTTTGATCGGGTAGCAGGTACTCCCTCATCTTTCGCGATTTGTAGTAATCTAATTTTAAGGTTCGACCACTTCTCTGGACTGATAGCATCTCCGCCGGATTGAACTCGGTCGTCTTGTTCAGTTCTCAGTGTTTGGTATATTCTAAGCGCCACTCGGTTGATTCTCTCAATAGTCCCGGCTTCATCCTCCTTACCTACTTTACCGTACTTTTTAGCTTTACCGAAATCACTATCACCACCCCTACCGTCGTCCTGACCTATATAATCAGACAACCTACCGGCTCTATCATCTTCCGGGTCGACATATATTGGCCCTTCTGTAAGAGACCTAGTATATACCTCGAAAATTAACTGCGCATCTTTATTCCTCATATGATTATTTAGGGTCCTTCCATATCTTTTTGTGCCGATCTAAGTGACAACTCAATAGCATTATATTCTTATAAGCTGGGTATATCCACGATAAGCAGTCATATCGCAGAAAATAGCTAAGGCAATCCCCGATATAATACAATATGTATGATAGTACCAATCTCATTGTTTAATTATTTATCCACCTGTTGAACATAATCCCATACGAGTTTAACAATCAACGCGGATTTATATAAGTATTAGTATAAATGAAAGATAACGATTCTAGACTTATATCAGAGGCTTATAACATAATCTCAGAAGAGATAGAAAGAGAACAAGCCGCAAAGGCTCTCATACAGGCTGCTGGTGAAGGTCGAGAAGATCTTCATGATCTAGCTGATGATATACGCAACGCCATGGCTAATGAGGATGAATACAGATCCGTTTTACAAATGATTGCGACTAGTATTCCGGAGGCGGAAAGAACCCCAGGGTTGAATAGTATACTAGCATCCGGTTTGCCACCAGAAGAGCCATCGACCCGGGATTTCCCTCGCGATGATGAAACTCTATCACCGCCTGACCATGTAGATGCTGATGGTTCAGAAGCATCCTCCGGAGCAACCGATCTTACAGACATCCCGGATGAATGGCTACAGGTGTTTGAGACATTAGGTTTTCATGAAATTGAAGGAATAGAAGAAGCAGTACTAGAGCTCGGTCCAATCAATGGAGAATTTATAAGGGTCTCGCCGGATCGTATCGAGGATAGATTAAATCTTAGCGTAGTGGGTGAAGAAGGTCCAGTACCTATAGCAGAACTGGATATGGGTGGACTTAAGTTTATTGATCTCCCCGGAGGACCTAATAGTAAATACTGGCAGTATATCCTAGCCTCATTTATAGTCAGTTTTTTCATCCGACATAACCACGACCCAGGTGGTGAGATGATGGGTGTTCTAGATCAGCTTACAGATAGCTGATTACTTAGATATAATATCGGGATTTTGCTTGATCGTTTGTTTAGTTATCAAGTCTTTAAGTTTTGTCGTTGACCAATCATGCGATCGAGTGGTATACACAACTTTAGGTGGTAGATCGTCCCCAGTGAAAGGCTTACCGATATAGTCCTCACCTAATATTCGAACATCCGGCTTCCAGTACTTTATCAATTCATATAACTCTTCTTCAGTTTGATAAATGTAAACATCATCGATAAACTTAATAGACATTAAAGTCTTGTACCTGTCATATAAAGGGATGACCGGCTTGTATTTATTTTTACGATGTGCCGATGGGTCTCGTTGTAAAAACACGTAGAATATATCGCAATGCCTCTTAGCCTCCTCGAATGTGTATATGTACCCAGGGTGAAGCAGGTCAAAATTACCAGCAGTGAAGCCTAATATCTTTTCAGTCATCATGCTCTCCAATGTGCCGCCCACTTGTAGCTAGGCATACTAGTTATGACTGCTTCACTACCGGTTCTCTTTAATTCACTGACACCGGATCCTAGTAATGATTGTAGAGTATCTACTAATACATGAAGGTCTGCAATTTCTTTTGCTAGCGCTATTTCCGTTAAAGTGGTCTCTTCTGGAGACACACCGAAATCAAAATCGTCATCGGTCATACTAGTATATAGTGTGTTAATTTCCAGGTGCTAGTTTTTTCTGCTTAGGCTTTGAAAGTTCCCCGAATTTCTTCTCTGCCTCCTTGATTATTTCCGGATGAGACTTTTCAACGCGATGGTATATGTAATTGGTTATAAACCAGGTCTTGATATCATCATCGGTGTAATTGACCGTGTATTTTCCTGGTGATATAGGTTTCATCCAGCTTGACCGCTCGAGAACTTTATCTGACAACCCTTGTTTTGGTCATCGATACTCAACATCACCTCAACACCATGTTCATTGAAAGCGGTCCACAGGCGCCTAAAAGTTTCTCCTGGGTCCCGGGGGACGCAATGGACAATCAATGCCATCTTTTGCATATCACCATGATCATCATCAACACACATCAAGTGCGAGAAATCATCCGCCGCGCAATAGCTAGTCACTTGAGCACAACCAACCAGTCTTTTGACATCCGTCATGTCGTTAATTGCTATTTCGTCACTATCAAGCATACCGGTAATGGCTGATATCGCGGCATCGTTAATACCCGGGGCTTTATCATGCGATTCCGTCCTAGTAAGCCATATTGCGGTAGCGATTTGTTGGTTGGTTATTCCATTCTCCGGTATCATTGGCAATACCTGTAAAAAGAACGTCTCTACCGCATCTTTAAATAACATTTTCTCGTTCACCAACGTCGAGCTGTCTGATAGAAGCTCGTCTTGCTTTCCATACATGTTGGGGAGCGATGCTTGCCTAGAGATATGCTCAAGGCCAAGAATCCCCCGGATCCGAGCGTTGCTCTTCCCCGCGGCATTTGCCACTAGCCAGCTTTGGATCCACAAGGTCCAGTCATCATCGACTGTATTTCCTACGTCAGTAGGAGTCGGTTGGAGATTTCTCCGGAGATGTCCTTCAAGATCATCTTGCCCATCCCCGAGTTGATCGACGTTGGAATAATAAGCAAGTACTTCCTTAATATGACTCTCAATAGAGGTGTTAAAGACTGAAAAAACAGCTCGATCCGCGGACGCCATTTGCATCTGATCGAAGCTTCCTTGCGTCGCATCCGTTTTCGTCTCTACATTTTCTAACAATTTTACAATCGCGGGTGAAAATCCTTTCCGCGAATACCCCTCTTTACCTGGTCGGCCACCTTTACCTTTGACTTCGATCTTTAGGGTGTCGTCATTATCAGCTTCTAGACGGCCGGCAGAGCCACGTGTCAGTCTAGTTTCAACAACATCACCCGGTTCACCTTTATGACATCTACTAAAGCAGCACATGGCTAGTTCACCTCGACCGACACTAGTACGACCCTGGACGTCCTTAACATCCCAGAGCGAATTTAAAAACTCCACCACCCTTTCAGTGTTAAATTTACCTTCGAGATTGTTCTGTAGAAGCTCAATAATAGAAAGAGTCCCAGAAGGGCTAGCCAAATTTCTAACAGCTGTAAGGAACATATCGTTAGCTGTATCGTCTCTCCACTTTATAAGTGAATTTACATCTTCCCCTGGAATCGCGTAGTAAGCGAATACGTCGTAGATACCTCTATAAGCAACCGGGTCTAAGTCACCCTTTCCGCCCATTGCTGTTAATACTAGCGCTTTAACAGATCTAGACATTGCTTCATCCAACCGACCAACAACGTTAGTATTAAAGTAATCAATACTCATCACTCGCTTTGCAATCGCGCCTTCACTCGATTTCTCTAATGCCGACAACTGGGCATACCCCGGGGCTTTTTCCCGGTCCTGGTCTTGCGCGTAAAAAATTGTAATCATCTCACCTTCTACCTCGCTCTCTTCATATATCATTTGATATGCGTCAGAGATACCAGTAGGAGCAGATACCCGTCTTCCCACCATCCCATATAAATCTCTCAATTCTTTATTGCTCATATATAGTATTTATTTCTTTCTGTAGTCATATGCACGCTTGTAACGGCGAATAAAATCATGATTATACTTCAACCCGGAATCGAAGTGCTTGTCGAAAAAATCTTTGAATTGTTTGAGTAAGCCAAGAGTGGCGCGAGCATCATGGATAGCCTCATGCCAGCCTTCGAGCTCTTGGTTCATCAGACCCTTGACTAAATCACCTAACCGACTAGAGACTTTCTTCCGCTTCCCGGAACTCGTCCATGCAGTAGTCAGCTTGTCGAGTGTTTGCTTAGCATGGAGGTCGCCATCGACTTCTAGCTCTTGTGACATTGGAATGAAAAATTCGCGTGACATGACCATGGTATCCAGTACCTTACTCCAATTTCGTTGAGCAGAACCACCTAGGTTATTGATACGCGTCATGACCATTTTCATGTCAAATTTAGCATTATGCGCGATTAATACTGCACCGGCCGGTATAAATGCTAGGAACCCTTCGATAGCCAACCTCTCGTCTATAGTGTCACTCTTGGCATTGTAGTAGTTGGTCATTTTGAGAATATCCGCGACTTTGAACTTCATATCGATGTCCTCTTGCTGCTGTATAGTCTGTAAGGTCTGTTCATTCAAATCCACATGAACATGGTACTGATCAATCTCATCAAACGTATCCCCATTCACAGCAATAGCACCAATCTCCGTTATTTGATTATTACGTGGGCTCAAACCTGTAGTTTCTGTATCAAAAATTACTACAGTCTTACCACTAATCGTACCAAATGGGTTGTCACCATATGGTAGATTAGCTTCTAGGACGGTATCGAAAGCTGACTTCATATTTATACTTATTATAATATACCCTCTTGCAAATGGCAATTCCTATATTAATATTAATAGTAACATGTGGAACCACCGGATATTTACCAAAACTATTAATGAAAGAACATACTATTGCTTAAGAGAAGCTTTTTATGATGATAACGGAGAGGTTCATAGCTGGACTGAAGATACAATGACCGGGTATTTTGATGATATAGACGATATGAAGAAAACCCACGAGTTAATGCTTAAAGATATTAACAAATATTCTGCTCCGGAACTGATACTAGATGAAGAAGAGATTCTTAAGAAGTTAGAGTAGCGAAATAAAAGACCTTTAAACAGTTGATTATATACATGGTTGATGTTATAATATAAGTATGTCAAAAGGATCAGCACGCAGAAAAGGAGAAAATACCCGAAGGTTTTCCGAAAACTTTGATCAAATCGATTGGTCGAAGCCTAAGCTAACGAAAGAGCAGATGGTTGAGTTGCTAACAGTAATTAAGAAGTGGCCAATACTCGACCCGGATAAATCATGATTGTTAGTTTCACTGGTGCTCAATCAACCGGTAAATCTACTATGTTAGATATGTGCTGTAACAATCCGGTCTTTAGAAAATTTCATTGCGTCCCAGAAGTGACTAGAAAAGTTGCACGCGAGCAAAACTTAAATATTAACGAAGAGGGAGACAGTGTAACTCAATTGTTTATTCTTAAGGAGCACTTACATAACCATTATCTTAAGGGTGACGCGTTGCTGGATCGATGTATTGTTGATGGTATGGTATACACAGAATATTTATACCATAAAGATCTAGTAGATCGTTGGGTATATACATATGCGATGGAGCTGTACAAACTTCTTGCTCCTCGATTGGATGTTATATTTTATACTGACCCGGCTGACGTGGAGTTGGTGGATGATGGTGAGAGAAGTGTCAATGTGGAATTTAGAAATGATATTATACTGGGTATGAGACATTACCTAGGTTTCTCCGCATGCAAAGACAATGTGGTTACACTCTCTGGTACTCCGGATGATAGGATGAAGACAATTTTAAAAACTATAGAAAATTATGAGCATAGATAAAGTATTAGGACAAAAAACAGATTACCCGGAACAATATGATCCGGATATTCTAGTTAGAGAAGATCGACAGAACAATAGAGACACTGTCGGTATTAATGGTAACGATCTACCGTTTATCGGTTTTGATACGTGGAATGCATATGAGATCTCCGGTCTGACTATTAACGGGTTCCCGGTTGCTGGTATCGCGAAAATAGTATACCCATCTGATAGTAAGTATATCGTCGAGAGTAAATCTATAAAGCTGTATTTTAACTCATTCAACATGGATACTTTTGGACATACACCGGGGGAAGTATTAAGTAACATTGCTGAGACCGCCGCTGAAGACCTTTCCGACCTTCTAGAGACTGATGTATCTATAGTTATACATCCAGCTAGTGTGGACATCGCGACGAAACCGGTGTTCGATGATAGTATGTTTGAGACTCTAGAGGATCGCTATGGTAGAGATTTATCAAATCAGGTATTTAATACATATAAGGAAACTCCGGAACTGTTAGTAGCAGGCAAAGGAACCGGTACAGTGAGTTATCATAGTGCTCTCTTGAAGAGTAACTGCAAAGTAACATCGCAACCGGATTGGGGAGATATATACATCACCATGACTGGAGAAGGCCTCCCCACTCCGCAGAGTATATTGGAGTATATTATATCGTTCCGGGATGAGTGTCACTTCCATGAGGAGATTTGTGAAACAATATACTACCGATTGTGGACGAATTTCAATCTAGACGAGCTTTGCGTCACATGCTTATATGCACGTAGAGGTGGTATTGATATCAACCCGACTAGGGCGAATGATACACATCTGTTACCGGCGAGGCTGATCAACCCATTAGAGTTGCACACAAAGACTACAAAACAGTAGTCAGAAACTTCTTAACCGGTTTTAACCGCTTTTCAACATCTTCGATTTCATCGGAGATTCTTTTGTTCCTAGCCTTGGTCGGCTTATTTATCTGCTGAACAAGCTCTACAGATAACTCGGAAAGCTCTTCAACTAGTTTTAAGAAGTCTCTTTTTTGAGATGCATTCACTACTCGTACTTATTAATCGCGTCTAGTAAAGCGTCTTCCGCTGATCTCATCGTAGTGTAGTTAAGTAGCTTGTCAGAGCTTAATGTACAGTTCGATCGTGGCGCCACTGTTGCGTTCTCAAAAGCCTTATAGTCCTCGAAGAAGTTAAAATCTTCATCCGGGAATTTTTCCGCTAACATACCAGCTACTTGCTTAGTAGTTATACCTCCGGGGTTACATACATTATAAATACCATACGGAGCCTTTTGTTCCATGAGGTTGATACACGCGTTAACAAAATCACCCCGGTGCGAGACAGAATTTTCGACATCGATCAAATTATCATACGACAAACACTTGGTGAGATAGTTCCTAGGCGACGGTATTTCGTCAAACGGTATACGTAACCTAAACTGCCACGCGCGTTTGTTCCGGGATACGATACCTTCCGCTAAAGCTTTAGTTCCACTGTAAAAACTTCCACCGGAATTAAATGCAAAATTAGGAGCATCCTCTTCTGTAAAATCCTCACTACCACTATAGATGCAACCGGAAGATATATGAGCCAAATTAGCTCCATGTCTCCAGCATACTTGTGATAGATATTGAGGTAAACACACATTACCAGCAATAGTATCAGCTTTATTAGACTCGCAGGCGTCTACATTTGGTTTACCAATATACCCGGCGCAGTTAATTACAGTTAGGTCTTCATATAATGACGGATTCGCCAATTGTTCTAAACACCAATCGAACTCTCCAGTCATTGAAGAATAGTCAACATCTATACCATTATACTTAAAATCTCTAGACAGCGCGATATGCGGCTTTCCCTGCTTCTCTAAAGCCTTGCAGAACGCTTCACCAATATAGCCAGTTTTCCCTAAAATTACATACATCATGATATTATTATATACTAGTTATTGTATATTGCTAGTTTTGACCATAAATATTCATATGAACTACGACAATATTGTAAATCAGATTTTACAGGAAGCTTATTTTAGTAACGCTTACGAGAAGGCCACCGGTATTAAGCGGCAGATTGAGGCTACATCCCTTAAGCCACCTGCCAAGTCTGAATCTGAGTTCCGAGGAACTAAGAACCGGAAGCTCTCGGCTATGCATCTTGCAATACAGAAGGCAGTTATGGCGTGGGAAGCGACTAGTGATGCTGGGCAAGGCTTCCCGGATATTGTCGATGAAAAGACCGGTAGGACGAAAAGAGATCCGGAAGGGAAGAACTGGTTGCTAGATAAGTGGATTGAATATCTATTAGATAACGAATCAGGAACCTCTCCCGGAGATGCATTTACTGAAGATGATTTCAATCGAGGATTGCATGCATTAGGTCATGCAACCGGTATCAGTGGAGAAGAGACTGGGGCGCAGTTAAAGTACCATAAAAAGCGGAAGTGGGGCCCGGGGATGGAGGGAGAAGATCCTAATTCAATATCAGATGCAGAACCTCGGTTTAAACCTATTATAAGCCTACCAGGTTTCATGGCTAAACTCAAAAAAGCTGAGGATAAGGTAAAGACAGAAATCCGAGGGAATAAGATGAGCTCTAGAGATGCAGATATGGAAGAGGATCCAGAAAGGCTCGCAGATGCTCGCAAGCGGTTGAGAGCGTCGCTCGACGCGTCGAGAAGACGTGAAGTTTATCGTTAATTAGATATTTATAATTTCCGGGTGATGTCGTAAAGTTTCCTTACGTCATTCCGGCGGTCCTCCAGCCTCTTGTCAGTTATAGCCCACCTTTCAGTATCTCTAACCTCATTTTGTGCTAAACTAACATTAATATCTTCTACTTTCTTCTTAACCTCACTTAATCGCGTACTTTCTTTCTTGAGAAAGTAGCCTAATATAGAGAGACAAGTGCCGACGCCTATTAGTACATATTCTGACATTTCCATATGAATATTTATAACATATCATCTATTACTTCACCGATATATACCAAGTCAATCCACCTACCGCAGGGTCATCGTGGCTTCTTATGTATACTGTGATTTATAATATTTCTCTTATTATATTACCGTTATACACTATATCTATAGGTCTCCCACCGGTGGCCATCAATTTCTTATGTATATCAATGCCTAGCTGGTTATATATTGTTGCAGCTATATCAGCTGGACTAGTCGGACTTTCTTCGGGTTGGGTCGCGGTCGAGTCTGATGCACCATGCACATACCCTCGCTTTATTCCACCACCGGCTAACACCGCGCTGAATACCTTAGGCCAATGATCTCTACCGGCGTTTGTATTTATCTTAGGGGTACGACCAAATTCAGATGTAACCATTACGATTGTTTCATCCAATAGCCCTCTTTCATCTAAATCATTAATGAGAGCTGCTAGAGCTCGATCCAATTCAGGGCCATTTTTATCACCAAATGATTTGTGAATATTATTATGATGATCCCACCCACCGTATGTTAAAGTGACCAACCGGACGCCGGCTTCAACTAGTCGGCGCGCCATTATCATCCTCATGCCGGCAGTGTTTTCCCCATATTGTCTCCTCGTCTTGTCCTTCTCCTTACTGATATCAAACGCGTCTCTTGCGTGGCGTGACGCAATCATACTATACGCGTCTTGATAGAAACTATTCATCGCGTCTAATTGTTTAGAGCTTTCAGTTGCATTGAAACTGTCATCAACCATAGCTAATAAACTTCGTCGCTTCAGGAACCGATCCTCAGAGATGCCCTCCGGAAGTGCTATATCTCTAACTTTAAAATTCACCGACGCCGGGTCTGAACCTAATCCAAACGGTCCATAAGCTGGACTGAGATATCCGGTCCCGGCATGAGGATTAGGCTGTGTTGGGATGCATATATAAGGAGGTAATGCTTCACGCGTTCCTAGCTCGTGTGTTACAATTGTGCCAAAACTAGGGTAGTTGATCGCCGGGCTAGGCTTGAAACCAGTAAACATATTTTGTGTCCCTCGGTCATGAGCTGCCTCTCCATGAGTCATGGAATGTATAACGGTTATTTTATCCGCAACCTTCGCCATGTCCTTCATTACTTCACCGAATTGTAATCCATCAACTGCGGTGTTAATAGCCGAGAATGGTCCTCTATACTCTAGTGGTGAGAATGGCTTTGGGTCCCATGATTCTTGATGAGCCATCCCGCCTGGTAGATATATATGTATGAGAGATTTCGCCGGCGGTGCAATCCCACCGGTTGGTTCGCCTTGTAATAGTTGAGGTAATGTTAATCCACCGATACTCCCGGCCTGTATAAACGATCTCCGATTCATACATATATTTATCAGAAATCGTCGTCTAATGCACCGGAGCTCTGATAATCAGTCACCTTTGTCTCGAAGAAATTTTTCTGTTTCTGTAAGTCGATTGTTTCACTCAACCACGGGAACGGATTCCGAGCTCCTTCGAACGAGAACTTAAAATTTAAATCACCTAGGCGGCGATTCGCTATATAGTACATATAATCAACAAACATATCAGCATTAAGACCTAATATACCTCGAGGAAGCACCTCTTTAGCATATTGAATCTCTAGGTCGACTGCCTCTTTAATATAAGATGTTAGCTCTTCCTCGAACTCATCGTCCCAAATATCAGGGTGTTGCTGTTTAATTACGTTGAGTAGGGTAGTGCCGAATTCTATATGTAAAGACTCATCGCGTAAGGTATATTGGATTTGCTCAGCAATTCCGGGTATTTTCTCTGATAGCGCAAGTAGCATCGCGAAGCCGCTGAAAAAGAAAGTGCCTTCACATACAACGTAATATAGGAAGATGCCCTTGATAACTTCTCTTAGACCCTCCGGTGAACTAGTGTCATAACTACTGAGATCAGTAGCGACCTTAATCAAGAAGTCATCTTTAGCTTTAATACTAGGTATATTCTCATATGCTTCATATACTTCGGTTATATCAAGATCTAAACTATCGCATATATAAACAATAGTGTCGTTATGTAAGCACTCTTCATACATTTGCCTCGCGAGGTACTGTCGACACTCTGGGTCAGTTACATGCCGGAAGATAGTAAATAGATTGTTACCTACTAGGCTCTCACTACCGGCGAAGAACCCTAAGCATCTATTAATCAGCAATTTTTCATCAGCAGTAATGACATCTTTGTTTTTCCAATTCTGAATATCTCGCGTCATTGGAATCTCCTCCGGTGTCCAGTTATTATTCTTACCCTTTCTATATAAGTCCCATGCCCACTTGTGCTTATGTGGCAGAATTTGATTGACTCCGGTTGCTTCCTTACCTAATATTAGATTCGTCTTTGTACTCATATATTGTTACTTATATAATAATATAATATTAGATCTCACAATTAGCAACCGAGAGTTATTCAGCATGATCTAGATTATTACATAGATACAATACATACTTAAGTTTATTGTATAGCTTCTTATATTTAATACAGGTCTCGTACGATTCCTTGTCCTTGTATCTGCTAGCCGTAAACTCTGATTTACGAATTATATCGAGGAAGATTTTATCGTAATCTTCCTTATGCTCACATAATGAGAAGAGAGCCTCCTCAAACTCACTCTGTCTTATTGACATGATTCGCATTCACCATCATTCAATCCGCATGCTGAGATATTCTCAGGCTCCGGTGTTATACTTTCAGAACTAACCGTACTCTTTTCAATCTTACTAGCCGCTAAATTGCGTAAGTAATAAGTAGTTTTAAGCCCGGATTGGAAAGCATGCAGATACAAATCATTTAAATACTTCAAACTAGTCTGAGAGTTGTATAGGTTTAAGCTCTGTCCTTGATCGATCCACCGCTGCCGCATAGCCGCGGCATCAATTAGCTTGAACTGGTCTTGTTGAAATGCTGTCTTATACTTCTCTCTGATATCATCTGTTATATTCTGGTTATCTAACTTTGATATATCACCATCCACTGCTTTAAGTTGATCGATAAATCCCTCCGACCACAATCCTAAGCGCTTCATATCATTTACAAAGTATTCATTAACCATGGTGAACTCTCCAGATAGAGTTGAGTATACATACAGTACTGAAAAGTACGGCTCAATGCTAGGACTACACCCTACTATTGAAGATATTGTCGCGGTAGGTGCAATCGCCATGGTGTTGCTATTCCTCATGCCATGCTTCTTAACATCTTCGCGAAGCTTGTCCCAGTCGATGCCTATATCATGTGTGTTCTTCTGACTAGAGGCTCTTAGCGTCCGCTTTTTCATTAACACTCTATATGTATCAGCCGGGAAGATATCCTGACTCCACAATGACCCGTCATATGACTCATACGGTCCTCGTTCCTTAGCCAACTGACACGAGGCATTAATTGCTTCATGCGATATGAACTCATATAAATCGCTACTCAGCTTAATAGCTTCTTCACTATCATAGTTGATACCCAACTCCATATAAGCATCATGCCAACCCATCGAACCTAGCCCAACCGGCCGGTGTCGGAGGTTGCTTTTTGCAGTCTCTTTGGTTGGATAATAGTTAATATCAATTACGTTATCTAGCATCCGCATCGCGACCTGGATCGTTTTTCGTAATTTTGGATAATCTATTAGAGTAAGCCCAATAGTCTCATCCTTGATCATATGGTTCGCTAAATTTACACTACCTAAGTTACATACTGCTGTTTCCCCATACTCGATCACTCCACGACCACCATCGTCCTTATACTTGGTCGCCTTAGTGTGAAGTAAAATCTCAGTACATAGGTTGCTGCTATGAACGGTACCTTCATGCTGATTACTGTACCGGATGTTACTAGGGTCCTTGAATGTCACCCAAGGGTGACCGGTTTCAAATAACGACCGGAGCATCTTTTTCCACAACTCTTTAGCACTAATTGATTTAAAGTTTCTCAACTTACCAGCCTTGCCTAGCTTAGTATACTCTTTATATCGCTTCTCAAACTCTTTACCGAACAAGTCATGCAAATCCGGTACTTCATCCGGAGAGAACATATACCAATTACCATCATTTTGCACCTTTTCAAAGAATAAATCCGGTATCCAACTAGCAGTGTTCATGTCATGAGTCCTCTTCCGTTCATCACCGGTGTTCTTCCTCAACTGAATAAAATCCTCATAGTCAGCATGCCATATCTCGAGATACGCACAACCGGCCCCTCTCCGCTTACCACCCTGATTGACCGCGGTAAGCATGTCTCCATATAGCTTCCAGAAGTATACTGCGCCTTGAGTGTACCCATTTGTTCCGCGAATATAGCTGTTCGTCGCCCGGAAATTCGTCAAATCCATCCCTAGGCCTCCCGCATATTTGTTCTTTAGAGCCTCTTGATGCAAGCCATCAAATATACCTTGCATGCTATCCTCGAATGTGTTTAGGAAGCATGAGCTCAATTGATTAAATGTTCCGCCACTATTAAAGAGAGTTGGGGTACTGCTCATGAAATCAAAATTACTCAACACATTATAGTATTTTATCGCCCACTCCTCTCTCTCCTCTTTATTCTCTTTAATTGATAACCCCATCGCTACTCGCATGAAAAAACCTTGAGGAGTCTCTTGCTTAACATCATCGATGTGCATTAAATATCTATCATATATTGTTTGTAAACCGAGATAAGCGAAGCTATGATCACGATCAATGTCAATTGCTTCAGATAGTTTCTTTAAATCAAATCTAGCTAGCTCTTTATTAACAATACCTTGTTTGATTAACTTTTTTAAGTTAACAATAAATGTTTTCTTATACTGCAACTCAAATGCATCCGCGTCTGTGCTTTCCTTAAACACCTCTTTATATAGAGTACCAAGTAGCAATTTCGCCGCGATATATTTGTATCGAGGATCTTTTTCGATCAAAGCTCTAGCTGACTTAATAACAGCCGAATCGATTTCAGCCGTCTTAACTCCATCATATAGATTGATTTTCGCATTCATGAACACTCGGACTGAGGCCTCAGTATCATCCTCACATGCACGACGAATGCAAGCTAAGATTTTTTCTTCATTAAACGGTTCTTGAGATAGGTTTCTTTTAGTTACATTCATTACTGTTCGAATATTTAGATAGTATAGAATCTAAATCAAAATATTCAACTCAAAGATCATAAATAACTCAGTTGAAATATCAGAGAGGTATATTATAATGGTAGCATGAATCGTTACTTATATAATATGTTATACGCATCAGCAGATGCAGATCGAAAGAGAGCTCTTCTATCTTTAGAGCTATTAGGAAATCATGCTGCCGGAATCGGCGACCACTCTACTGATGATTTTTACAAAAATGCAGAGCAAGCACTAGCCCTCCTGGTTGATGCTGGTGATAGGGTCAGTGCTTTACAAGAGCATTACGGTCCTGGGATTGTGAAAGAAGATATAATTATAGACTAAATAATAATATGAGACTTATAACATATATTACCACTGCCATCACTCTCCTCCTCCCGGTTCATGGTGAGCAGCCAACGCGCCCTGGTGGTGAGATTGAGAAGCCTACTAAACCTGGTCTACCGCCGCGACCAACGTTCCCAGAGCATTGGGGACACCCACCCAAGATTCAGACACGCGATATGGTTCAATTGCCATATAGCTATGGTCGCGGAAGCTCCACATTAGCTCACTGGATTATGGAAAAGATCACACAGGATGTAAAGGATTCTGACAGTGAAGAAGGTAAGAGGAAACCAAAACCGAAACCTCCAGTTAAACCAAAACCACAACCTCGTCCGGAGGTTCCCACAGATGTTAAGGAAAAAATGGACTCGTATAAGGAAACTCAAGGGGAATTGCAGGATGGATTGCGTTCGACCTTGCAGGCACTCGGAAAGAAACCATCCCGTGAGGAAGTTCGCAAGACACTTGAAAAGTTCCGGTCAGAAAACAAAGATACGATTGAGGCACAAAAGGAATTAGGAAAATCAATTCATGAATGGCAAAAGGATAATCGTCCATCGCGACCCGAGAAGCCGGAACCAACTGCAGAAGTAAAGGAAAAGTTGCAACAGGTCCGGGAGAAGCAAAAAGAGCTTGATGTAGTTAAGAAGGCATTTCACGAAAAGTTGAAGAATTCAAAGGAGTTGTCAAAAGACCAACGTGTAGATCTTATAAAAGAGTTCAAGCAAGCAAATGCTGACAAGCACAAGGCAGTTAAGGAAGCTCAAAAGGAACTGCAGAAGGAAATCCGAGAGAAGGTTCAAACTGGTGAGAGGAGAGAG
>TARA_R110000851_G_scaffold129651_1_pt1 | contig 35213 bp, 47 predicted proteins | sample TARA_R110000851 | Tara Oceans TARA_R110000851 (sample SAMEA4397627) | marine metagenome | biome: Polar Biome; feature: [DCM] deep chlorophyll maximum layer (ENVO:01000326); material: water (ENVO:00002006), including particulate matter (ENVO:01000060) such as... | depth 17 m
ATGGCCGCCCCAATTCTAAAACTGAAACGGCCTGCGGTAATGTCAGGCCGTGAGTATTTGACATGTCATCATGGGCCCAAAGTACCGCGGCTAACCCGCACAGACATACGAACGAAAACAACGCTCTAGAGCTACCCACGCCAGTCAATCTTATCGTAAGCTTTGATAACGGCGTCAGCCAGATCACTGGCTATCTCTAAGTCGTGTATACGCTGCTTATCACGGCGTAGTATTTCTTCTAGCTCGTCCAGAAGGGCGAGACTCTTTAAGTCAAATTTAAGCTTATCTCTAAGCTTATCTATTATCGGCACCGTTTTTATCCTTACTGTTGGGGCTGTACTTCTTAATCAGCGGTTAAAGTCTGTCATCCTCATGGAGCAGTTCTACTATCTTGTCAGCCAAGGCTGCTACGTCTATAGTTCGTTCGGCGTAATGGTCAACCAGTGCGCGGTAACATGTTTTAATGCCCTCTGTAGTCGCTGGTATCGCTTCGCCAGTACCGTCTTTAAGTGCAGTCAGTAACACTCTAGGGCGCACTTTCTTTTTATTAATTCTATCCACTACGCTCTGGCACTTGTAGCCAAGAGTCGAAGTGTTAACAGCGCGTTTAACAAACTTACGGTTAGTGTCTTCGTCAAAGTGCAGTGGGCCAGCCAGTAGCGGGTTGTCGAACACCGCATACACTTCGCCTGCGTTCAAGTACGGGTCTGGCCATATTTCCATCAACTTAGTGACTGCGAAGTCTAGGTCGTTTAACGCCTCCCCTGCCATAACGTCTTTAGCTTCAGTGCGTGGTGGTGGCGCTGTCAGGTATTCAATGTCTACAGGGACAGTCTGCAACCAGCGGTAAACGTGACGCCCCCATGTTGGCAGTCCGTCCTCATCTTCTTCAGCTAACCACTTGTTAAGTGCGGTGAACACTGACGGTGCGGCGGGTGTATGCGCGTTGTCTATTACGTAAAACCGACGGTCTTCTGCGGGTATGGCTATGGCATTAGTGTGGTTAGATAGAAACAAGTAACTGGCGTAGGTGGCCGCCTCACGCTTCATGCCAAACTTAGGGTTTATCGTTATTGTCCGGCTGCGCGGGTCAACGTAAGTCTTTAGTTTTTCATACGTGTTGTATTGAAGTTTAGGGTCTGCAGATAAAGTTTCTTCTGAAACGATAAAAGGTTTTTCCTGCCATTCGTTAAACTGGCTCCCGCCCACCATGTCAGCCAGTGGCACGTCAGCTACATTACCACCGCCCATTAACGTCTTAATCATGTCGGCCAGTGTAGACCTTCCCACACCTTGAGCGTTCGCCACCATAACAATAGCGGCACCTTTGAACGCCATGTCCTGACACTTAGCGGCCAGCCACATTAGAAAATAGTCGCGGCTCTCCTGTGCAGGTATTAAGTAGTTTATGTAGTCCATGAACTTCTCGACGTGGGTATTGTCGACAGGGCCAAAACCCCACTCAGGAATCGAGAATAAGTTAACGAACTTCTCGCCTTGGCTCAGCACTATTCTAGCGGTGGTGCTTGGGTCGTAAGTCGCGCCTGCTACTGACACTCTTGATCTTGAGGTCGTCCAGAGCGCGGTCATGCTCATTAACTTATCCTTGCCTTCATAGTTCTGGATAACCGTCTTGTGCGGGTGGAGCGTAGCGAAACTGGACGTTGCTAACATAATGTCTCGACGGTCGCTTTTTATGTCCCATATCACGTTCCCAACTTTGTCGAAAACATAACGGGTAGTCAGCTCAGCGGCGGGGTCGTGTACACCTGCTTGGATGCCACTGGTCGTGGCTATATAATTCAAAAATTCTTTGGTCTTCTGGTGTGCGCAATGTTCGTGAAAACATTTAAAACCGCGAGTGTCAACTGTGGTGCCTCGGCCTAGCGGTGCATAGCGTGCGGTGGCGCTGCCCGTTGTGTGGCTCTCACCCCAAGGGCATTTAATTTCTATCCACTCGCCTTGGTTATCAAGCGCTACTTGGTCTGTCTCGTATAAATACTCTAGTACTGGGTCGATGTACCCGTTCATAGACTGCGCTTGCGGTGCCACGTCTGCCCACGGGCTAGAACCTAACGACTTAGATGCACGACGCTTAGTCACGTCATCGGCGTTTTCTAACACTTCTGACCAGTTCACGTTTAAGTGCAGCTTGTCCAGAATGTCCTGCGGCGAGTAGGTCACGTCAGTCAGCGTGGTTAAGGCGCTTATGAATTTGCCTTTCTCACCCTTCTTACCGTTTACACCCTCCGGCATACGGACAAGCTTAACAGGTGTCTTGCCACCTTCGTCTGAATAACCAGACTCATAGACCATCTGAATAAGTGCTTCAGCGGCAGGCAGTGAGTCAACAGGCTCGTCTAAAATGTAGCCGTACTGGAAGTTGCCTGCGCTGGACTCAATAATATAAGACGGTGGGAAGTCAGCAGGGATTTTCTCCAGTGCCACTTTCGTTCCAATGTCATCTAACACAACCACTCGAAGAGAAGTGAATAAGTCTTTTCTATGGTGCAGCTTGCCATCTATTGGGCAAAGTTTACACGCTGCCGTGGCGTAGTAAAGTGCCTTCGGCTGGCGGGTCTTAGCCAGTGTCTTAAGTATGGCGTCGTCAGACTTAGGGTAAAACGGCTGGCTGGCTGGCTTAACCATCCACGTTAGAATGTTCTCGTCATCGTCAAGGCCAGCATGGAAAACTTTATCAAGAAAGTTAGATATTAAATCGGTGTCGTAATCTTTTGGCTCAATCTCAGGGAACTTTATTGACGCCGTTGACACGGGGGCTTCTTTAGCGAAACCCTCTAGGCTGTCTATTAAATCTGTGCTATTATTCTCTTTATCAGTCATCACTTGTACGCTCTTTGATTGTGTTTTCTTGGTTGGGAAACTTAAAGCCCCGTTGCCTGAACCGCAACGGGGCTTTTTTATTTACCGTACCGCTCGAATATCTCTGGGACAGCCTGCAAGGGTAAACCATTTGCCCAGCTAGGGGTAGTCTCCATGTAAGTCTGACAGTCAATTACTGTGTTCTCTACTTCTGAATCCATAACTTCTAATATCACTTCATCGTGTACATGACCCACTACTGGGAAGTCATCGTCGACCATATCAGCTAACAGCTCGCGCATTAAACATGCAGCGGTCGCCTGTGTTACGTTCTCCGCAAGGAAGCCACCCCACAAGCGCATTCTAGGCCATTCGTCTGTGCTATCAGACTTAGGTTTAATGCTGGCTTTCATGCACGTCACACCGCCTTTTTCTATTCTGGCGTAAGGGTACTGAATCACCGTATTGTTAGGTAGAATACACATTAAAGTGCCGCCTAAAATAGGCATGTAGATATATCTGATACGGCCAGCCATGTGCACTGTCTCTGGCTTTCTTACGGCTCGAACGGCTGCTCGCTCTAGTTCACCCCAGAATTTCACGCACCAAGGGTTCGCTGCGCGCCAGTTGTTGACCACACTTTGCACAATGTTGTCTTCTAAGAACAGGCCGTAATTTTTGGCCATGGCTTGGAACGCGCCAACTGCGCCGCCGAAGCCTAAAGATAGATTGGCCACTTTGCCAATTTGGCGGTCGTAGCCTTTACCCATGCTGGCTGCTGTGTTGATGTAAATGTCTTCGCCACGGCGAAAAATATCAAGTGTCTTTTCACCGCCTGCGCTCTGGCTTAACCATGGCAGGACTCGCGCCTCAATTGCTGACCAGTCACCTACCACAAACTTATGGCCTTTGGCAGGTATAATGGCAGGGCGCAACAGCTTGGCCAAGGTGTCCATCACGTCGTCTAAACGCTCTTCATTGCGCATCATGTGAATAATGGCTTGTGCTTCTTTGGCGTTGTAGCAGTCACGGCGCATGTTGTGAAGTTGCAGTCCTTTCGAGGTGTACCGCTGAGTCTGGCTGGCCCCTGCGAATATGAAGGCTCCGTGTACACGGCCTGTCTCTGGGTCAGCACGGTTAATCATAGCGGTGAACTTAGACACGCTTGAGGCGCTGCCTTTGTTGATAGTCTCTATCACTTCGCGGTAGTGGTCGCTTAAACTCTCGCAATCTAGCAATGCCGTTCTGGCCGCTTTATCCAGTGTATACTTGACTGGTTGGTCAGCTTCTCGCGGCTTGGTTATGCAGTCCATCAGTTCGGTAGTTTCTGCCAGCTCGAATATTGGGCGCAGCAGGTCATTAAGTAAGCGGGTGGTCTGGGTTACTTTAGTTATCTCGCCGCCCGTCAGTTTGCTTAGCTTGGCACCTAGTTGTTCTTTCTCAAGTGCGGCGTATTTCTGGGCTAGGTGTGCAAGCTCTAAATCCACTAAAACGCCACGGTCATTAATACGTTCGTTCGCCTGCCAGTCACGTTTATCAGCATCAGACAGTGGGCGCAGTGAACTGGTCAGGCTGACCATAGCGCGGCTGTCTTTCATGCAGTACTCACCCATCTGTTGCATAAGTGCGGCGTCTTGGTTGAACGTGCCATCTTTTTGCGGGATAGAAAGCTTGCGGATTAGCGCCTTGCCTGTGTGGTCTTTTCTGTGTTTCGAGTTGGCGGCGCGGGTGGCGTCGTCAAGGTTAGCAGGCAGCGCGTTTACACGACATTGTGCAGCGGTGCATACCCACTTAATTCTAGGCAGTACAGGGAATCCATAGTCGACTGCAATGTACTCGTAAATCAGTTGGTCGAAACGCGCATTGTGCGCCTCGATTTCAGTGGCTAAGTTTAAAGCCAGTATAAGGTCGTGGGGGATTTCCTCCCCCGCGAACCAGAGCCACTCTTGGCCGTTGTGCTTGTTGATGAATGAACAGCATAAAATGTCGGTCGTAGGGTCTGACGCATAAACATCAGTACCGCAGTCTAAAAGGTTTACACGGCTTTTAGTCTCGAAGTCCAGCGCCAGAACGATCAATGGGTTGTACCGTTTATTTCGTCGATAGCTTCTAATACTTTATCTATGTTTTCGTTCTTAACGCTTTGGATAGCTTGCAGCTTAATTGGTAAATGCTCGCTAAGTATGTCGATGCTCTGTTCTACTATGGCACCTGTCATATCTTCTAGGTAGGCACCTTTTTTCTCGGCTGTCAGGTCAGACCGCATGACGGCTTCGAACTCTGACACCATGGATTGGGACAGTGCCAACATTACTTCGTCCAGAATGTGCAGCATGATGGCTGGGGCTGGCATTAGTTCACGCGCTCCGGCTTCGTTAAGGTCTTTAATTAGGTGAGTTAAAAAAGTTTCAGTCGTTTTGATTATGTATTTTACGTGCGTTTCTTTAGACATTGTGTACACCAGTTGGGGGAGTTAAAAAAGCCCCTTGGTAGGGGCTGAGAGTTTATACTGCTTTGCGGCTTCTGCGAGCGCGCTTAGGTTCAGCTACTGGCTCCGGCTCGGCTACTGGCTCCGGCTCGGCTACTGGCTCCGGCTCGGCTCCGTCTTCTGGCATTTCCATCCAAGCGTCAACAGTCAAAACAGGCGTGTTAATTTTGCCATATTTCTTGTGCTTGTAGCTGGACTTGTCTAACAGTACCACTGGGCACAAATCAGTCTCGCCAGCTTTGGCGCGCTTGATGATTGCAGCCAATAGGGTTCCAATGGCGTCTTTGCCGCCTTTTGATGACGCCTTGTAAAGCATCTGTACGCCTTCTTCTGCACCTTCAATGCCTTTAAGTGCGAACGCTACTTGTGAATCCCACTTAACGCCTACTGGCAATGGTGGAAGGTCAGACAAAAGGACGGGCGCGCTACCTGCTACGGCCATTTTCTCGGCGACTAGTTCGCCGTCTTCCCAAGCTATGAAGCCTTGAGCGTAAGACGCTGGGTCGATAACGAAAGCTGAATCGCCTGATACTTCAGTCTCGTCTGCACCGTAAATCCACTCGCCATGTTTAGACAGCTTCAGGAAATTAAAGTCGCCGCCGTCTGTGGTAGGGGTTACTGCTTGAGCGGCTTCTAGGTTGCCGACTAGGTTTTGTAAAATTGCTGGTAAAGTCATTTTGTTTCTCTTTCTTAGTCAGACCGTCCGGAATTGGGCGGTCTGTGTGGTACAACTTAAATATACTTTGAATATGTTTTGTAGTCAACTATTCATTGCATTTAATTGTTCAAGACCTGCAATAGGCAGGGACGCTGGGCGCTTGTCACTTTCTAGGGCAAGTGTGGTGCCTGTGGTCACTTTAGAAATTAGTTTGTCGTACTGTTTAAAGTCGACGCCAAGTTCTTTGCACACTTTTTCTAGCTGGGCAGGGGATTTTAGTTTGTAGTCGAAGCCCTGTTCAAGTTTGATCTTTTTCGCCTTGCGTACTTTATCTTCTACGGCGGCAACGTCACTCCAAACTCTTGAGGCGCGCTTGTCAACCAGCTTGTACCCTTTTATTTGAGTGCCTAGCTGTAACTGTTCATACGCTACTTTCTGGACTTCTTTTGCCCACTTCATAACTTGGTCAGCCATTGGCAGGTATTCAGCCAGCTTGGCGGCGTTGATCTCGTTTATGCGTGTCGCCTTAAGTGCTAGTCCTGTTTTTACAGGGCAGGTTGCGTGTGCTGGGCAGTATTTACACCATGTGCCAGCGGCTGGCATGGCTTCTGGGGACTCGGACAGCTCAACGGCTTCAAGGTACTTGGACTCAAATTGGTCTATTTCATCCATACCTATCGTCCACGTCTGGCAGTCAGGGCCAGAATTGTTAGGCTGCACAATCGCCATGACTACTTTCTCCACGGCGTCGAACAAGTGACGGGTCACGGGGTCAGTTGCTGCGGCCAGTGCATAAAATAAAAGTTGTTTGTTATCCACTACGTCAACGTCAACGAAACCGAACTTGTAGTCTAGTACTAGAATAGTCTTGCCGTCGTTGCTCAGGCCAAGCATGTCTATGCTGCCGCCAATGTCGTCGTCTATGTTGACCATAGGCTCTAGCAATAGGCGTTTATGAGGTATGACGAACTCAGCTAGTAGGTCGGCTACTGCCTCTTCAGCGGGGAGTAACTTAGTGTCGATCAGATCTTGGGTTAAGTGCTGGTCTTTATAGCTGCGGCCTTGCTGTAACATGGCTGGAAAATACTCACCCTCCCCGTAGTATTCCTCCATGCAGTTATGCAGCAAGGTGCCTTCGTCAGCGGCGGGGTTACTTGTACCATTTAGTGTAAACGCCTCTTCGCTCAGTCGTAACCAAGCAGGGCATCCCATTGTGCGTGCGGCGGTTGAGCCACCATATTTCTTATGCATTTAATTTCTCCAGTTCTAGGTCGTGTCGTTTATTGCATTCTTCGATGGTTAGGGTTGAACCAAAATTGTAGCGCTTGCCGTCATGTTGGACTCGGACTTGATAGCGGCCATCTTTATGTTGGCAGGCCGATCTTAAAGTCTCGCGGGTAATCTGTATTTTTTCCCTAGATGTCATTTTCATCTTTGCGCTCCGATTTAGCGTCTTCAAACTCTTCGATTCTGCGGCGCACTGATACTTTGCGGGCGGCTTCGGTGGCGTTTACACGTAGCTTGTGCGCTATGTGCTTCTCGGCGGCTTGGTCTAGCTCAGCTTCACTCATGTTGCTTAATCATGGCTTTAGCGTTCTGGACTGCGGCTTCTTTTGTTAGGTGAACTAGGCCACGGTTTAAGTACCTCATGTCTATCTTGTAGCCATCCCAGTATGTAAAATTAAAGTACACGTCACAAAGCGGTGAAGCTATAAAGTATGTAGTGCCCAGCGCTGGCGGTTCTGTTAATGGCGCTGGCACTTCAATCCCGTTCACCTTGTGAGTGCGGGGGGCTAGTGTGTACCTGCCAGAATTTGACAGGCTTATGCTAGTCGCATCAATTGATCCTGATGTACTCTCATTATATAGAAGCCCAGCACCAGCCTCTTTACCCGACTCTAAATTATCTGCTACGTGTCTTAATAATTCTACTTGATTCATATCAGCTCCGCATTCTTAAGTTTAAGTATTTCACTGGTTGGGACTCCGGTTAGCGCTTAGCGGGTGTTTTGCGGTGGGCTTTCAGTTCGTCGGCGTAGGCTTCTTCGTACTGCTGAATAAAATCCCACATGCCGCCCAGTACTTCATACATTTTAAGGTTGCGCTCTTCGGCGTAGGCCAGCAAGTCAGCGTGTAAACGCTCTGGCAAGTTAGCCAGTGTTTTATTGCGCGGCTCAGTGCGCGGGTAAATTTCGTTAAAGTTCCCCTTAACGTACGTTACTGAATCTTCTAGTGTTAGCATTGTGTGTTACCTAGTTTGTTAGTGGTTTGTATACGATAGCTTAAACGTGCTGTCTATTCAAGCTTTTTCAAGGCTTAACTCCTCGGCTTTAGCTATTACATCACCGTTTAAATGTAAGCTGCTCAATTCTATCTGGTCGTCCTCATGTTCGCCGTTCCAGAGAGTTACTAAGTTAAATACGACCTGATTGGAATGTTTTAACGCCCTCACTAACTCCTTATTCATAGCTACAAGTGGGTCATTGTGGTCTATTGCGTAGGCTGCTGCTTTAGCCATTAAATGAGCTTCTTCAATTGTATTCTCACGGTGAAAATCAGCTAAATAGAAGTCCTTATCTGCAAGTTCTGTGCAAGCCGTACCCACACCGTTTGAACTACTCCCAACACCCATCGGTAGACTAAAAAAATCTGACATTTTCATTTTGTAACCTCCATAAATTGACGGAACATTTTGTCGAAAATGGCCTTGCCGTTTACACGGTCTACCATTAGCTCGTCCAATGTGTTGCGCGTGACCATTTCCCATACATGTACTGGTTGGGTCTGGCCTTTGCGCCATAGTCTGGCGATCATTTGCTCTCGAATATCTCGTGACCATACAGGGGCAAAAAATATCAGGTTTGGCCCGCCGAACTGCATTTGCAGGCCATGGCTACAACTCATAGGCTGGACTAATAAAACAGGCAGCTCGCCACGGTTCCACTGGTCTATGGCGTCAGGGTCTGACAATGTAGGCGCGTCAGGGTATAAAATCTGTAATCTGGCCAGCTCATGCTTATACCAGTAGGTGATAATAACTGGCTGGTCTAGGCTTTCTACAAGCTGTTTACACGCTTCTAGTTTGGCGGTGTGCAGCTCGTAATTTTCTATTCTTTCGCCAAATTCATCTTCGCAATATAACTCGCCACTGCTGAGCTGTTGCAACTTGCCAGAAAGTACGGCGGCATTGTCGGCAGTTTGTGGCGGGTCGATGTCCAGTACGGCGGTTTTGGTAAACTGGTTGTAAATTTCAAGCGCTTCGGCTGGCATGTCGGCATAGCAAATTTTCTCCGTTAACGGCGGCAATGTGTGGCGGTAGTCTGGCACCGTGTACACAAGGTCTTGCAGCGCGGCGACTATGTTTTCAGCGCCGTCTTCTCGTAATGTCCAGTCATAATCGTTGTAGTCTGGCGTGAAATATTTAATTAGGAACTTGCTCTTATTTCTGCCAAATCGGTCGCCGTTATCTATGGCCATGACTTGATAAAAAAGCCCTGCAAAATCTTCAGCAACTGGCGTCCCCGTCATGCCTAAAACCCATTTAAAAGACGGGATATGCGGGCGCATTTTTTTGAATCCCTTACCTCCGGCTTTTAATTTTGACAGCTCGTCGATTAACAGGCCGTCAAATTTATTTTTAAAGCTGGTAAAAAACCACTGCATGTTTTCAAAATTTAATAGCATGATGCCTTTGTCAAACGTCAATACAGTGTTAGTCCGTTGGGCCTTGTCACCCTCGCAGAATGTGACGTTCAATGTAGTGTGCTCCCACTTTTGTGCTTCTTGTCGCCATACTTCACGGCACACTTTAAGCGGCGCAATAACTAAGACTTTGTTAAGTACGCCATCGTCGATCAATTCTTGAATAGCCGTAAGGGAAATAATTGTTTTGCCTGCCCCCATGTTAGCAATCAGCATTGTCTTGTCGGACGTGTAAACGTGATCAATCGCTGAGGTCTGATCTGCGGTGAATAATGTCGGTGATAATTTCATCGGCCTGCTCCTTTGAGTCAATTATGTAAACTTCAGCGCCTTGGTTCATTAATTTGTTAATCATGTACTTTTGGCGGTCTGATACGCGGCCAGTGCCTGCTGGCGTTTTTAATTCAACTAAAATTGTGTACCCGTCATAGACCATCATTAGGTCAGGGAATCCAGTTTGGCCTTCGCAATTTAATTTATAAAAGCCTATGCCACTGCGTTTACACTCTTTCTTCATGTAATTATGTAAGTCTTTTTCAGTTTTCATGGTCGCACCAGTAAGTTTTAAAGTCAGGGTATTGCTCAGCTTCAATTTCTATCTCGTTGATAACTTCGCGTGCTATTCGGATAATTGCCGCCGTATCTAAGCTGGAAATTCCGCCCGTGGTTTGGACATGTCTTTTTAGTGAGTCCCGCACTATGTCAAAGTCAAATTTGTTCACCGCTCCCGATAACTCCACCACACCATCACAGCTAACGCGGGCGGCTTCACTAGAATATAAATATTTCATGCCCAAATTTTCCATAAAGTTACTAGTATTAACGTGCCAATTGAGCCAAAAAGTCCAACCACCACCAAAGTTTTAAGGCCTATTGGTGTGCCCTCGTCAGGTAAAAGTTGAGTAAGCAACATGCATATTGCGGCTACTAATAAGGCCGTAAGCGCTATTTTATCTATCATTTTTGTGCTCCGGATTGGTTAGGATATGTTCAATGCGCAATTTAGTGGTAGGCCCGCACCCTTTAGGGTTGTTCAGAATACCCAGCAACTCTGCTTTTGTTAATTTGTTAAGGTATGGTCTGCTATACTCCCTAATCATTGAAGCGTGCGCCTTTGTCGAATTGTGCGCCAAAAACTGAAGTGTAAAACTCTCTATCTTTTAGGCACTTAGTCGCCGTTACTTCTAACGACTGCTCAATGAATAATTCACGGTCAGATTTTGCAGGTTTAAAATCTGCCTCGGCCATAAATTTTAGTAATATCCCTTCGTCGTCGTTCATAACCATTGAGCCTGTACTACTTAAGCCAATGTAAAATAATCTGCCGTAGTGCTCGGCTTGGTCGTCGTCGTCGACGTGCTCGCAGTAGTCGCCAGCCGTTGGTGTGTATTTCATGTTAGCTCCAATTTAATCAGTGCGGCCATTGATGACTGGCCAGCTTGGTGTGCGTTCAATAATTTAAGTGCGCGATATTTTGCGCCTGCTTCTATCGCTTCTCGTAGTGCATCTAAAATGTAATTTGGCTGGGACATAAGTTAAACTCCTAATTAATAGCGCCAGTATGGCGGCTTTTCTTGTACTGCGTGTACACGTTACGGTACCTTGTCTTGCTGTATAATTATTCTTCGTCGGGGTCGTTATCATGCGCGCTCTCGATTTCATTAATAAGTAATACCGTGGCAGTTATAGCGCCTATTGAAAAGAATATTAGCCAGATCATAATTCGTACACTACTGGCACGGCCTCCCAGTCACCGTTGATACCTTCAAATTGTAGTTTTTCAGTACGGGCCTGAAGTTCTTTTTTACAGGCCTGCAGTCCTTGCCCCGTTGATGTTTGTAGCGCGCGTATTTCGGCTGGTGTGGGGTTGTTTTGCTGCACTAATATTCTTAATTTCATAATTTATTCTCTTAGTTGGTGCCCCTTACGGGGCGGGTTTATTTAAGTTGTTCAATAGTTAGACGTTTAATTTCTTTAGCTGCGCGCTCAATGCTGCCGAAAGTAGAACCGTCGGTAACATACCCAAACGATAGGTTATAGTCTTCAAATTTAACGCTAATACCGTTGCCATATCCGGAGTTCATTACTTTGTTAGCGTCGTCTAGGCCTGTTGCTTCTTCGGCCTCGTTTATTGACTCCGCGACGCGCCAGCATAGGCGGCGTTGAAAAGCGGCATGGCATAAGGCATAGGCGACACTGACGGGCGACCACTGGTCGCACCCATGTTTTATGCAGGTCTCGACTGATACTACACTCCCGCTATCGTCTGTATTGCGCCAGATAGCATAAAGCTCGACTGAATACCCTTCTAAACTTAATTGGTCTAATACTGCGATAATAGCGGCGCCACGGTTCATAATTTCTTTTTGCTCGATACCACTTGAGCGGCCGACATGTACAGCTACTCTTATTAGTTTATCACCTTCGGGTGCGTCTTCCATGGCTAGCATGCTATCTGGTGCGCCGCTTAAAAACGCAGGTACGCAAGGCGCAAATCCCACCATATCTGAATAGACTTGCGGCGTCATAATTGGCGCACCGCTTAAGGTCTCGTGCGCGACGTGTATACGTGGCATAAGGTCAGCGCCTTTTTCCCAGTTGCCGCCATTGTGGGCAAATTCTATGGCCTCGCTCATATCACAATGCCCGTACCATTCGGGGTCACGGTTAGCCGTACTGGTTCTGTTTTCGCGGGGGGCGTTGGCCGCTTGCAATTTATCAACGTGCGCGCCTAGCTCGCGGATTGAGTCAAATTTAATCTGTCTCATATTTAAAGCCCTAATTGTGCCAATTGATCTTTAGACAGACTAGCGCCGAAAGTCTCCGCTAGTGCGGTTTCAAGTGTTTCACCTAGCGCGAGTAATCCGGCGCCGTTTTTACTTGAGCGGGGGGATATTATCACGTCAATTTTCTTTTTAGCTGCTGCTCTGCGCGCTTCTAGCACTAGGTCAACCCATTCGTCTACTTTGTTTGTTGCTTCACCACCTAATCGCGCATGTTCTTCATGTGCGAGGCGACGCTCTAATTTAACGTCATAGTCTAGGGCAATTCTTAAAAATCTATCAAGTGACGCGCCATCTAGTGAATTTCTTTTATATTGAGCTGACCCGCCATTCCCATTGGTATTAGCCGCTGCTATTACTCTAAAATTAGCATGTTGCTTTACTACTTCATGTGGGAATGTCATTTGACCGTTCTCAACGGCTTGGTTAAACGCAATTACAGCTTGAGGCGCGCTAGCGTCCAGTTCATCGAAAAGATAGACACCACCTAATTTATAGGCGCTATAAAACGACGTTGGCACGTAATTTCCTTGCGCGTCATTAAATCCAGTTAGCTCGTATTTCTGCAGTAGTGCGCCAGTGTGATAAAAGTCTAGGTTTAGTGCGGTGGCCGCTTGCTCCGCCAATGTAGTTTTACCAGAGCCAGCGGGGCCGTATAAATACACTTTATAGCCAGCGTTTAAACGCGCTACTATGGACTGTAATTTTTTATGCGCGCCTTTAATAGACACGGCGGGTGCTGGCGTCGGGTGTTGTACTGTTAACGTGCTTACAGGGTTTGAATACTTTTCAATTATGGCCTTCAGTTCCTGCTCGTTGAATTGCTTGGTGGCAGGTGTCAAGGTGGCTATTAATTGAGCAAGCGCCGCTTGCGTCGCGTCAGGTGTCGCGGTGGCGGCTTGCGCGGCTGTAATGGCCACGGCGGCTGTACCGTCGACGGCATCCTTATAAGCAGGATAGCCTGCTTCGTTAGCGGCCAGCACTATTTCAGTGTCAGATAGACCATCGCGGGGGATGTTATTGATAGTTAAAAAGCGGCGGGCGTTACGTACGTAAGTTGAGTTCATTATATTTCTACCTTGGTTAGGGTGCCAGAGCTGCAGGCTAGGCAATTGTGATTGTTCATTAGATCAATGTTTTTCTGGCTGGTATTAAAGCCAAAATCACAGTGATTACATTTTACTTTCAAATTTCTGTTTTTCTGTTTTTTCTTGCCGCTTGCTTCAATGTTCATAGCCGCATGAGGTATAACGCCTATCGTGTCGACTATTTCTTGTAAGTGTTCTGCTAATTCGTCGGTGGCCACGGTGGCCGTGAAAGACTCTTGCACTTTGCCAGCGGGGCCGCCTTTAAGGCCTACAAGTTTGCATAGCTTTATAAACGGTGCTTTGTGGCCGTTCTGGTTATCGTCGAAAGCGTGCACTATTTCATGTACAAGGGTTGAAAGTATTTTAACGCTATCCTGTTCACCTAAATTAGCCGTCACAAATATCTCGTTTGCGCCGTCGCTTGAAGCTGCGCGGTTCCAGCACGAACCAAGTACTTGACCAGTGTTCGACACTTTAGGCGTAGTAAGTGAATAACGCATGTTAGGGACTGGCATGTCTAGCTTGCTAAAAAGTTCGTCTAGTAAGATAGCTGCGGCTGTATTAAGCCATGTTTCGCGGTTATTAATGTTAAGCATTGGTCAGGCCTTTATAAGTGTGAAAACTGGGTAACGGTTCATTCTCCGTTGGTATGCCGTTGATTTTACAGCTTGTGTATACACTGTCAACACTTTATGTACATTAAATATATATACAGTGGTTTATACAGTGGAACAAATGATTGGAACAAGTAGTTTTAAGGGCGGATATATAAAACGTCTACGCATTTGTTCCAGTGCTTTTTGGACATATGTCGCCAATGGCGACATATTCGGCTTTATGTGAATTATGGCCAACTGGTCAGATTACGTCAAAAGTGGTGGGTACAAATGAATAGACAAAAGATATACGCGTTTGTGTCAAACTTTTGTACCACTGATGACGGCTGGCTATTGGCTGGTTTTGGAACAAAAGAACAAAAATACTTCTATTATAGGGAAAGTGAAAAAGTGAGGTTAGTACCCACTAACCAAATAATGTTTTTATATAGCGAATAGGAAACGGCGGTTATTTGTTCCTGACTGTTCCGTCAGGTTTAGTTTTACCGTGCAATTGGGGCGTGATATACGCCGTTTTAGTGCCAAAATTGCCAGAAATGGCACCATGGCCATTTCGCCAAGCTTAGATACTATGTATACACTTTGTATACAATAGCTAGCCTTGAAGCGTACGCGGCGTTTAAACACCATGGTCTAAACAGGCCACTGTTTGACATACACGTATCGTATATGCTAGCTACTCTCGCCGCGTACTCTCGCCGTGTACACCTAGCCAACGTGTCAGGTGTCAGGTGACAGGTGACAGGTGTCAAGTACTCTCGCCGTGTACACCTAGCCAACGTGTCAGGTGTCAGGTGACAGGTGACAGGTGTCAAGTACTCTCGCCGTGTACACCTAGCCAACGTGTACACATAGGGGGGCATTCACTAAACTTATGACTTGTCGATAAGCATTCACTCAAACTATAGACACCCCCCATGCCACTTTAAAAACGCGGGGAAGGGGGGCTGACCGACCAGCCCACAAATTTTTGTCAAAAAACTTCTTCGTATATAGTTTGCAAACTTTGTCAAAAAACTTCTTCGTATACACTTCATAAACTTTTGTGTACTATGTATTTAGTTTCGCAACATACAATGGAGATAGCATGCAGACATGGTGGCATCACTTTAAGTGCTGGGTTAAGACTGGCCATAAATGGAACAGGACATTAACACGGCACATGGCAGCTAACACAATGAACACTTGTCTGCACTGCGGTAAGTATGAGGCTGGCCCTGATAGCTGGGTATAACCCGTATACACTTCATAGTCTAATAGGCTATACTCACACCATGAGATTACCCCGCGCACAAGCACGTAACCCTAACGCTCCTGAGAATGACGAGCGTGAAGAAGGTATGGAAGACCCCGAAGATTTCCTAGACAGGGCGCACCCCGAAAACGATCAATACATGCAGGCCGTCGAGCACGTCCAGCGACAGATAATGCACCAGACCACCATATTAAGAACTAAGCAGGTAAAAATACTTAAGACAGTATTCTCTGGCGCCAACTACACCGAAGCCGCCGCCAAGAACCAAACGACAGCTCCGACCGTCAGCCGCCTTGTTAAGTCTGAAGCTGGCCAACGTCTGCTCAATCTACTTCAGTACCACCTTAAGCTGATAGAAGGGCCAAACGAGGCCCAGCGCAGAAATATGTTATGGCGTATTGCAGTTTCTGAAGAATTGATAGACCCTAAGACAAGTATCAAGGCCATCGAAGCATTGAACAAGATGCACGGGTTAATAGCTCCTGACGCACAGGCAGTCCCCCAACAGCAGGCCGTAGTGATAAACATAAATCAGGCACAGCTACCTAGAGGTGCCTTAGATTAGGCACTTAGCTCATGGCACATAACAACATAGTAGACAAGGAAGGCCCGAAGGATCAACGGGTTTGGCAGTGGGAAGATCAGGCGTTCACCGCCGAGAACGAAGACCTCGACCTGCTGAGGGACGAACTGAACCAAGTATTACTTGACCTATCCACCCCCATAACGCCAGATATAAAATACACCATAAAGCGTGTACACTTTCAGGCCACAACGCTAGCAGGGCCAGTAATCATGTACAGCGTGTTAGTTCACTATTTAATATGGACACCAGAATAAACTGAAACAGCTAAGCCTCTACGGCCACTACGACAACGCCAACGACTTTAAGAACCTGTTTGAGATACAAGCAGAGTCTGACGGTGGCTGGGAGCTGCCCTACTCGCCGCGCCAGCAGCTCATTGAGTTTCATCAGCGTAAAGAGCGGTTCGCGTTCCTTATCTGCCATCGACGGTTCGGTAAAACCGTTGGTTGTGTGGCTGAGCTGGTCATTCGCGCCTTATACACCACCAAACATAACGCCCAGTACGCTTACGTGTGCCCCTTCAGGTCGCAGGCTAAGTCCGTGGCGTGGCAATACCTTGTAGACATGACCGCTGGCATAGCCATTGACGTAAAAGTCTCTGAGCTGTCTGTCACGCTGCCTAACGGCGCTAAAATCTGGCTCTCAGGCTCAGATAACATAAACGCCTTACGTGGACTGTACCTTGACGGGTGTGTTTTAGATGAATTTGCTCAGTGCCGCCCTGATCTACTTGATGCGGTCATCCAGCCGTGTCTTCTCGACCGTAAAGGCTGGTTAGTTATTATCGGGACGGCGTACGGACGTTTAAACCAGTTCTACGACTATTACGAAAAGTCCAAAGAGGACGACGAGTGGTTCCATTCTGACGTAAAAGTGTACGACAGCGGTATTATCCCGCCTGAAGAGATACAACGGATCAAGAATGCCATAAGTGGGCCTAAGTTTGAGCAAGAGTTCTGCAACAACTTCTCTGCTGAGTTAGTGGGCACTTACTACGCCTCGATCATCAATGAAATAGAGCTACAGGGACAAATTAACCATGAGATTCACTGGCAACCAGATTTACCTGTGCACGTTAGCTTTGATATTGGTCGCGGCGACAACACCGTTGCTTGGTTTTGGCAAGAGACACCGTTTGGGGTTCATTTCATTGATTTCTATTCCAACAACGGGGAACAAGCCCAGCACTACATTGAAAAGTTACAAGAGAAGCCGTACAGCTACAAATCAATTAACCTACCACATGATGCGAAGGCAAAGACGTTTGCGACACACAAGTCGGCGCTCGAGCAGTTCATAGATGCTGACTTCGGGCCTGACGCCCAAATAGTGATGGTGCCTAAGTTATCGGTTGAAGACGGCATAGAGGCGTCACGGCAGCTTCTAAAACACTCGCATTTCAACTATGATACATGTTACTACGGGGTAGAGTGTCTACGTGTGTACCGTAAGAAGTTCGATGACGTGAACCAAGTATTTATGAAAACGCCACTGCATGACTACTCAAGTGATGCGGCGGATAGCTTCAGATACTGTGCGATTGTGGCAAATAAGAAGTTTCTGCCCGCGCCGAGTGTACACCAGTCAATACTCAACTCTGTCCAAAAAAGTAGCGAATATAGCCTAGACAGCATGTTCGCAGACAGAGAATCATCTAAACCAATCAGCACAGTACGGAAAAGATTATAATGCTTGAATCCAAAGAAGATTTTGAAGACACCCCACAGGACAAGTATAAGTACTGGGCCGAAGAGCTTAATGCGTCCATGAAAGCACGTAAAAAGTGGTGGAAGCAGTCAGATAAGATTGTTAACCGTTACATTGGCAAGACAGGCGGCTCTGACACTGACGAGTCTACGTTCAACTTAAACCTGTTTCACTCCAACACTAAGACGCTGGGCGACATGCTCTACGGCAACACACCTAAGATTGACGTATCCCGCCGTTATGCTCAAGCCGACGACGATGTAGGCCGTGTAGCCGCTGAAATGATGGAACGGTTGTTGAACTTAGACGTAGCAGAGAACGGCAGCGAGATAGACGCCGTGTTCCGCAGTGCGTTACAAGATCGCCTACTTTCTGGCTTAGGCTGCGCAAAAGTGCGTTACAGCGTAGAAATGGAGTCGGCCCCCGTGGTCGGCCCTGACGGTCAACCTATGATGGACGGTGACGATCCAGTCATGGAGGACAAACTTATTTCTGAAGATGCCCATACAGATTACTTCTATTGGGGCGACATATTGTGGGGCTGGTGCCGTAACTGGGCACAAATGCCGTGGATAGCGTTTAGATCGTACATGACGAAAGACCAGATAAGCGAGCGCTGGGGTGAAGACGTTGCAGACCGTGTAAAGCTCGCCAAGCAAACTAAGTCCACCAGCGAGGAAGACATAGACGACTCAGACACTGAGTCAGCTTGGATGCGGGCTGAAGTGTGGGAAATTTGGAACAAAGAAACTCGCACAGTGCACTGGGTCATCTTAGGCTATGACAAGCAGCTAGAAGAAAAAGAAGACCCGCTACAGTTGTCTGGGTTCTGGCCTTCACCGCCGTTCTTCATGGCTAACGTGACTACGGCCCTGTACGAGCCAACGCCTGACTACATCATGGCACAAGACCTGTACAACGAAATTGACGTACTTCAAACCCGTATTTCTGTAATAACTGAAGCGGTGCGCGTGGTAGGTGTATACAACGCGAGCGCCGACAACCTTAAACAGATGATGGCAGCGGGCAAAGATAACGACTTGATCCCTGTAGAAAACTGGGCGCTTTTTGGTGAAAACGGCGGGCTGGCGGGTCAAATATCATGGATGCCTATTGCCGACATCGTTAACGCCTTGCAACAGTTAATCGGCGTGCGCGACACCACCATTGGACTGCTACAGCAAGTAACAGGTATGACAGACGTTATGCGCGGCTCACTTGATAACCAGTACGAAGGTGTGGGCCAGACAGACGCTAAGCAAAAATTCGGGTCTGTACGCATTCAGGCACTACAAGACCAGTTCGCACGTTTCGCGTCAGACTTAATGCAACTAAAAGCGGAGGTTATCGCTAGGCACTTCAGCCCTGAGACAATCTACAAGCGCGCCAACATGGAGTATTCGCAGGACGCTGACTTAGTTGGGCCTGCCATAGAACTTATTAAGACACCTGAGTCGGCTAAACTGCGCATAGACATACGTCCTGAGTCAGTGGCCATGGTGGACTATCAGGCGCTTAAGTCTGAACGCAGTGAGTACTTAGCTTCACTGGCTAACTACATGCAATCAGCTACCAGCATGATAGCGGCAGAGCCGGAGTCTAAACCTCTTGTGTTGCAAATGCTTCAGTGGGGTATGGCTGGGTTTAAAGGTGCCAGTGAAATTGAGGGTGTTCTGGATAAAGCTATCGAAGCAGCTAAGAAAGCTGAAAAAGATCAAGACAAAGACGAGCCAAGCCCAGAAGACAAAGCCAGTCAAGCGGCTACTCAGTTGGAGCAGCTTAAAGGCCAGAACAAGTTAGCGGAGATTCAAGCTAAAACTCAGTCCAGTATGCAGATACGCCAGCAGGACATGCAGGCAGACATTAAAACCGCGCACGAGTCTCACATTCGTAAGATGGCAGAGATTGACGCGGCCATGCAAGCTAAGCAAGCTGAGATTCAAATGTCACTGCAAGCTGACCTGTTAATGGAGAAAGCGCAAGCTGAGTCCAACATCATGCAGACTAACGCCACCGTACAAGGTGAGATTCAGAAAGACGTGGCTGAAGCTGAGATAGACATGGCCACTGAGCAGCAGAAGTCTGCCATGGAGATTGAGAAAATAGCCCACGCGGCCTCAATGGACATTCAGAAAAACGTAGTGGCTGCCTCACTTAAGCCGGAGCCTAACAATGCCAGTAACGACTGATAACCAGCGCGTCGATAAAGAGACTTACGACGCGAACTTCGACAGCATATTTGGTAAGCCTAAGCCGCTAGAGACTGGCAGCTTCATAATGCACGAGGGGAAACTTATCCCTAAGTCTGAAGCGCTGGCGAACGTGCGTGTAAACGCGCCGAACTTGCAGAAGCCCCATGAGTCGTTTGTGTCGCCAATAGATGGTAAGGTGATCGGCAGCCGGAAACAGCTTGCTGACCACAACAAACGCCACGGCGTAACTAACTCGTCTGACTACTCAGACGGGTACATTGCCCGTAAAGCTGAAGCACGTAATGCGGCTGGCGCGAAAATGCTCAGAGAAACACGTCGTAGTGACGTGGAGCAGACCATCGACTATTTAATCCGTAACCGATAACCCTACGACAAGAAGGAAACACAACATGGGCACAATGCGCGACGACCTAAACGAGGCGTTAGACTTAGAAGTTGAAGCTGACGAGACACAAGATTTTGAAGAAACCCAGCAGGAGATTGACAGTTTTGAAGAGCCTGAGACCGAAACCCTTGATACGGAGGCAGTACAAGAGCCAGCGGCAGCACCTGAAGTGGAAGCGGCCCCTGACGTGGCAGAAGAAGGAACTCCGACAGCAGAAGCGGAGCCAGAAGATAAACGCAGTATTAAAGCCCCTATTAACTGGGCACCGAAAGAGCGTGAAGATTGGTCGCGCATTCCTCGCCATCTGCAAGAAAAAATTATGTCGAGGGAAAAAGACATACAGATGAACCTTCAGAACACCTCAGAGGCGAGAAAAACCGCTGAGCAGTTCAACTCAGTTGCTGACAGATATGGCGCTGCACTGGGCGGTGTTGTAGGTGGCTCGCCTATGGAAGCGGTCGAAAACCTGTTCAGCACTGCGGCCAGTTTGCGCACAGGCTCACAACAAGAGAAAGCGCAGACCATTGCCAATATGATCTCGCAGTTTGGGATAGACATTACCGCACTGGATAACGCCATCGTAGGCAGCCCCCAGCAAGGTGTAAACGACCCTAATGGTGAAATGCAGCGCATGATAGACCAGCGCCTTGCCCCTATTGTAGGCCAGTACGAGCAGCAAGCTCAAATGGCCCAGCAACAGGAACAGCAAGCAGCCACTAATCAGGTGATAGCATTCTCTGAAAAAGCCGAGTTCTTAAACGACGTGCGGGAAGATATGGCCGACATGATAGATATGTCAGCTAAGCGCGGCATAGAAATGGGCCTTGAAGATGCGTACAAAAAAGCCTGTATGATGAACCCGCAGATTATGGGGGTCATGCAACAGCGTCAGAAACAGCGCCAGCTAACAGGCAATAACTCAAGCATGGCAGCTAAGAAAGCGGCGGCGACCAGCATCACTGGCCATCGTGGTGGTACAGGCGGCGGCGGTAAGCCCCAGTCTATGCGTGACCAGATAGCCAGCGCATGGGACTCGTCTAACCGTGACTAGTTGACCTTTCACCTACAGGGTGTAAACTGTGTCTATAAGTAGCACTTTTCTTATGGCACAGCGATCAGCCTGCACAGGCACCGCGACATAAGCCTCCTAGAATGGTTTACTAGCAATGGGTCACACTGACCACACTTTTAAATCGCACAGCAATACTGCTGTATAGGAAGTAATAATGTCGTTCGCTAACGCAAATATTTCGGATATTCTGGCTACAACCATTGAATCCCGCACAAAAAAAATCGCAGATAACGTAACCAACAACAACGCTCTTTTGATGAAACTCAAAAAGCAGGGAAAGATTAAAACCTTTTCCGGTGGTCACAAGATCATGCAAGAATTATCGTTCGCCGAAAACTCTAACGCAGGCTGGTACTCAGGTTACGACCTTTTACCTGTAGGCGTATCAGACGTTATCTCTGCCGCTCAATTTGACATTAAGCAAGCAGCCGTTCCAGTTATCATCTCAGGTTTAGAGCAGCTACAAAACTCTGGCCGTGAAAAGATGATCGACCTCATGGAGTCTCGTCTTGAAGTAGCCGAATCTACCATGGCTAACTTAATCACTGGCGGTCTGTACTCAGACGGTTCAGCAGCAGGCGGCAAGCAAATCGACGGACTAGAAGCTATGCTTCCAGTTGACCCAACAGCCGCACCTTATGGTGGCATTGACGGCAACGCATTCACTTTCTGGCAGAACGCTGTAAGTGATAACAGCGCGGCTAACGGCTTAGACCCAGCAAAAATCCAAGGTTTGTGGAACCAGTTGTGGGCTTCTCTAGTTCGCGGCCAAGACCGCCCAGACCTTATTATGACTGACACTACCGTATGGAATGCCTACGTTGAGTCTTTACAAGCTCAGCAGCGCTTCAGCAACACGGACTCAGCAGACGCTGGTTTCGCTACGCTTAAGTTCATGGACGCAGATGTCTGCCTAGATGGCGGTATCTACAACGGTAACAGCGGCGCTGGCACACCAGCAGGCACCGCGTTCTTCCTTAACACTAAGTACGTCCACTACCGCCCACACGCTGACCGCAACATGGTGTCTTTATCACCTAACCGTCGCTACAGCACAAACCAAGATGCAGAAGTGCAAATCCTTGGTTGGGCTGGCAACTTGACTTGTTCAGGTCGTCAATTCAGTGGTCGTTTCGACGCTAACGGCTAGTTTCTAGGCTTCGGCCTGTAAAAGAAAACCTTGTCGTAGGGGTTGTAGGGGGGCTTAATGCCCCCTGATTTCTATCAGTTTTAGGAGAATTATAATGACAAAAGCAACATTTTACACGAATGATGCCGCTGTAACGGGACGCGCAATTGAAGTCCCAGCCGCCAGTTTTTTAAATGGCATGAATTTAGGCGCTTCAAACGCTCCTGCTATCGGCATTAATGTCGGCGTGACGAACATTGTAGGCACCGACGAGCAGTTTACACTGCTTGACCAAGCGGGCGTAGCTCGAACACCACAGCTAAGCCAGATAATCGGTGCAGCCGCTACACCAGTAAGTGTGGCGACAGTATCAGCAACAGGTGACGGCACCGCAACAGACGATGGCGACGCGACGTTAGTATCGCTTGCAGCAGGCTGGACAGCAGTATAATATCTTAATCCCTACGACAAAGTGAGGCACTACCGTGCAGACAGCAGAGTTTAACCACAATGACTTCAGTAACACTAACGAGGCCGATAAAGCCTTGCTAGTTAAGTTTTTTCATAAGAACGTCCAAAATAAGTTGGAAAGCCAGAAGCAAGGCCGCCCAATCTTTACTGAAAAAATATACATTGAGATTCGCATAGCGGGTCAGCGTGACGCTCAAGCGTGTCGTCCGGTAACACATGCCGACAAACAGCGGTTTCCAGCGCACTTTAAAGCGTTTGAAGACCGTGTAGAGCCGCCAACTGAAGGTATGCCTTTAGCTGAGTGGCCACAAATCACACGCACTCAGGCCGATGAACTGGCCTTTTTGCACGTTAAGACTGTAGAGCAGTTGGCGTCTGTTAAAGACAGCAACATTTCTAACTACATGGGCGGGTATACACTGCGCGACAAAGCCAAAAAATGGCTTGAACTTAACGACGCAAACACAGTAGACCATGAAAAAGAAGAAATGCGCTCTGAAATAGCCGAACTTAAAGCGGCCATTAAAAAGTTAGTGGACGCTACGGAGCCAGCCCCTATTAATGCTCAGGTAGTTAACGAGCCGGACGCACTTAGTGAAGGTGGCCCAGAGGCACCAAGTGCAGACGCACCGAAGACTAGACCTAGAGCCAAACGTAACAAATAAGGAGCAGCCTAATGGCGCTTAATACCACCCTGATAGCTTCAGAGATTCTTAACCGAGTCGCTGCCGAGGTGGGTATAGCGCCCGTGGCGGCCCCGTTAGCAAGTCAAGACCCCTTCTTTATCCAACTCCGTTACCTGCTCAATACAGCAGGTGAAGAACTTATGCAGGCATACCCTTGGGAACTGCTTGTACGTTCGCACGCCATAACCACCGCATCAGGTGACGGAGGCATCTATAATATGCCTGAAGACTTTGGGTACATAATCAACCAAACTGAGTGGGACAGAACAAACAACATTGCCATGGGCGGAGCACTTACCGCGCAGGAGTGGACGTACCTTGAGGGCAGAGGCTTAGCTTCTAACACCATGTACGCCAGTTTTCGTATCGCTCAAGGTAAGTTCAATATATTTCCAGTGCCACCGCCTGCCGACCCATCTTATGTAGGGTTAGACCTTAGCTTCGAGTACATCAGTTCTGCATGGGTGCTAGACATGTCAGAGGGCACACCTATCTACAAGCAGGAAGTAACGCTTCCAAGTGACACGCCTATGCTAGACAAGACGCTTATTACGCGCGCCGTAAAAGTTAAGTATTTAGAAGCTGGCGGGTTCGACACCACCAAGGCACAGGCCGACTACAATCAAATATTCAGCTTCTTAACAGGTAACGATAAAGGTGCAGCGGTCATTAACGCAGGCATAGGCGGTGGGGGCTACCCGTACCTATCCGGCACCAACACGCCTGCCGCAGGGTTCGGAAGATGATCGGCAGCGCTGCGGGGCGCAACAGCCTAACCGTATCTAAGCGGCGTGCGCACGATGTGACGCGCTACCCAGCGCCTATGGGCGGTATAAACGCCCGCCAGTCTATCGGCTCTGAAGACCTTAACCACTGCATCTACACGTACAACCTACTACCTTATGAGTTCGGCATGAAAGTGCGCTCCGGTTTCCGTGAATGGACAGTAGGTATAGACACAGGTTTAGGGGGTGCGTCAGGTGTACGCACGCTCATACCCTTTGACAGCGCTATACAAGGCTCAGTTGACGACCGTATGTTCGCAGTCACCAACGAGGGTATCTGGAACAACATAGAGTTTGGCGAAGTGCCAGTGTTGGAAGTGGCGTTTAATAATAACGGCCCTAGAGCAGGGTACGGAACTTATGCTCACTATGTGACCGATGCGGGTGTGTCTGTATTGTTTTATGCAGATGGGGCTAACGGCCTGTTTACTTACGCTAACGGTGTCTGGGCACAGGCCACAGGCATTACAGGGCCAGTCATTGAAGACATTAAGTTCGTCGTAGTCCATAAGCAGCGTATCTGGTTCATCACTGAAAACAGCACACAGGCATGGTACTTAGGTATTGGGGCCATAGCAGGCGTAGCAGACCCGTTTTTCTTTGGGTCTAAACTCCGCCACGGGGGCACACTGGAAGGGCTATTTAACTGGTCAGTCGATGGTGGTGCAGGGGCAGACGACCACTTAGTGGCCGTAGGTCATGCAGGTGACATAGTGGTGTACGCAGGGGCAGACCCTACTTCAGCCGACTGGAATATAGTAGGTACTTACTTCATAGGGCAGATACCTAATACCCCAAGGTTCGGAACTGAGCAAGGCGGCGAGCTGTATTTGCTGTCCGTGTTCGGCGTGTCCAGCATGAACGACATTTTAAAAGGGGTCGACTCCAACGCACTTGAGAGCGAGTCATCCGGCATAACCTTGAACGTGGCAAGTATCATCCGTGATCGCATGGCCACGTCGATTAATGACGCAGGCTGGGACGTAGCGTCCATCCCTAGCGAAGGTGGGCTTCTGGTCACTTTCCCGCCTGACGGCTCACAGGAGCCATTGCAGTTGTATTACAACGTGGCAGCAAAAGGCTGGGGTTTTTGGCGAGGGGTGCCTATGGCATGTTTCGACTCATGGCGCAAAAACGTGTTTTTTGGTACTGATGACGGACGGGTTATGCGCATGGACGTGCCCTTAGACGAAGTGCTAATTACACCACTTAACAACCAGACCAACGGGCGTGAAATAAACTTTTCTATCCTGACAGCGTTCAACTCGCTAGGATCGTTGGGCACGTATAAACGCCCTAAGCTTATCAGACCGGATTTTGTGTCTGTCTTACCGCCGTCGCACAGCTCAGTCTGCCGCTACGACTACGACACAAAAGAGACAACCAACTTCCTTAACGCAGCGCCCCTACCGAACGACACAGCGTTATGGGGGGCTAATGGTGTTGGCTCGTCAAACTGGGACGCAGCCGTCTGGGGTACAAACATACCAAGCACGTTCCCTACGATAGGGGGTGTTTGGGGCACAGGGCGATATGTAGCCATAGCCACAAGAGGCACTTCTAGCTCAGAAACTAGGCTTGTAGGCTGGGATTTGATATACGACTCCGGCGGCCCTATGATATGAAGATCGAATATCGAGAGTTTTCAGCCGAGCTGGATTGGGCGTGGGTTCGTTTACACGCTAATATTTTGCGTGTTGAGGACACAACAGGCATAATAGCCGTAGACCTCAATACTGGTGACACGGTAGCTGCCGTCATTATGGACAACTTCACAGACACAAGCTGCCAATGCCACTTAATTATCATAAACCCTATGGTAATTAAGCACGGGCTAGAGGACGTGTTCAGAGACTTCGTGTTCAAATTTAAGAAGATGGTGGCTGTCTACGGATGGGTGCCAGCAAACAACAAAAAAGCAGTTAAACTTAATATACATATGGGCTGGAAAGTCAGAGCAGTTTTTGAAGGTGGGTACTCTAAAGGTGTCGACTATCTGCTTATGGAACTAAAAGAGGACACAGTATGACCTTAGCAGAAGCACAAGCCGCACTTGACGCCGCCAACGCGATACAACTACCTAAAAACCGTACCCGTGCACATGCCAGCAAGAGAAAACGTGAAGCCATCGCAGCCGCACAAGCCGCGTATGACAAGATCAGCAGCGCACCACCCCCAGTGACGGCCAGTGCGCAGCAGGCCGACGAAGCTTCAGGCACGGGCAACTCAAATATGTACCGACCTGACGTACCAGTTGACCCTTACATACAATCCAGCGATATTAACGCTGACATTCAAAGAGCTACTGACACAGTTGGCGGGTACATGCGGCCAGCCCAAAGGTTCACAAATGCCACAGGCTTCATGGAAAACGACGACGGCACGACAACCCCTACAGGGCACGCAGCGATTAGCCAAGATATGGCGAGTATCAACCCGCGAGAGTTAAACTTAGCTAGACCAGATCTACAGCACACCAACCCTTTACAGCAACAGCGTGCAAACGCGGCTCCTACGGCGACAGGTATTACGCCCGCACCGTCCAGAGCACTATCAGGAGCACTACGAAATGGGTAAAGGTTCAAGTAGTTCACCAGATACCGCTGGCGCGGCCACCATAGAAGGGGAGTACTCCGCAGAGGCCGCCCGTGACATGAACCGAGCTAACCGACCTGACCAGTACAACACTTTTGGCAACCAAACATGGTCAGAAGAGGCCGTGCGCGACCCTGTTACAGGTAAGATGACCAGCCAGTGGTCAATGCGTGAGAACATGTCCCCTGAAATGCGTGAAATGTTCAACAGTCAAATGGGGCAGGCGCAGAACAACTCCACACTTGCAGGTAGCATGAGCGACCGGATAAACTCTGAAATGGGCAGCGCACCTGACTGGGCACAGTTCGGCAACCTAACCGGAGGCCCACAAGGTGCAGGGCCAATAAACGGCAACCTAGAAGCTGGAAGCAGTGTAAACCGAGGCCGTGCAGAAGATGACGCATACGCTAGGTCTACACGCCGTCTTGACCCTCAAATGGCAGCTAAGAAACAGGCTTTAGAGCTTAATCTTCGTAACCGAGGCTTAAGTGCTGGCGATCAGCAGTACCAGTCAGAAATGGACTCATATAACACAGGCAGCAATGACGCCTATGAAATGGCCAGAATGGGCGCTACGCAAGAAGGCCGCGTAGAAGATCAACAGTCGTTCGGGCAGCAAATGTCAGCAGGGCAGAACAACCGCGCAGCAGACGCACAGGATTGGAGCCAACAGACACAGCAGTCTAATACCGCTAACGCTCTGCGCGACCAACAGATTCAAGAGTACTTGGCGAAGCGCAGCTTCAGCAAGAACGAGCAAGATTCATTACAGCCAGACATTGGCAAACTAACTAGCGACTTTACAGGGGGATAACATGGCTTGGGGATTCGGAGATTTTAAGAACAACCAACAGGGCGCTACACCAAATTTTGTAGCGGCTGAAATAGCGCAGTCTCAAGCAGACAACCGCAACGCACAAGCTAAAGCGCAAGCAAAGGCCGACATGCTGAACGGTGCCTTGATGGGCGCGCAAGTCTACAACTACGGCATGGGCGAAAGCACACCTATTGCTGACTGGTGGGGGGCTGACGCAGCACTCCCTGACCAAATAGATTTAAGTTCCGCCGCCGACTTTGGCGCTGCCGACCCTTCAGGGCTAGGTATTCAGTCGGCGGAGGCCGTACAACCAGCCTCCAACCTTATGGCCGCAGAAGGCGCGACAGGTGCTGACGCTGCACTTTTTGCTGACGCTGGCGCGTTTAATGCAGGGGCTGAAACTGCACTTGCAGGTGAAGCCGCATTAGGTGCTGAAGCCGTAGCAGGCACGACCGCAGCAGCCCCTGCCGCTGGCGGGTTCATGGGCGGTATGAGCGCGGCAATGCCTTACGTCGGTGCTGGCTTGATAGCTGACCAGTTACTACTTGACGGGGCAGGAACTGAAGCCATAGGCGAAGGTCTTTACGACCTAACTGACTTTTTAGGCTTCTAGGAGGTATTACATGGCTATCCGCTACACGCCGAGTGTAAACATCGGCAAGAATGTTGACGACATTAAGGTGCGGCAAGCCGCTGCCCGTAAACCCTCGCGCTCGCTCCGCCAGACTTCAGGGCTAGACCCTGCTAAGTTAGTCGCGGCGTTAAGAGCGCACAAAGCCGCTGAAATGAAACTGGCTGGACTTGACGAGACTAACGCTTATGACCTGCAGATGCGGGACACCCCACTCGCTAAGGCTAACCAGTTTGGGCACTTAAACCCGTTACTGGCTATAGCTACCGCTGCCAAGGGCATTATCGGGCAGAACCGAGTGCAAGAGTCAAAAGCCGCTCGTGACCTGTCCCGTGTAAACATGGCCCAGACAGGCGGTGCGCAGACAGAATATGACGCTAACATGGACATTGCCAAGGTAGACTATGCAACAGACCTCGCCGCTGATAACGCGGATTTAGAGTTCGCAAGGCAACAGCAGCTAGGTGACGAGGCTAAACTGACCGCTCAGCAAACCGCTCAGCAGGCCGCTAAGTACGCCCACCAGAAACAAATTGAAGGGGCCAACATAGGTTTATTGAAGCAAGACCAAGGGCACTTAGACAGTGTAGACCTTGCAGGTACGCAACAGACATATAAAAAGCTTAACGCTATCGACGCTCAGGCCAACACCTTAATAAATAAAGAAGTCGCCCAAGGCAACGCAGTTAAGAACGCACTAACTAAGTCTCTGGTAGCCCAGAACGCAGCCACAGCAGCTAACGCCCGTAACGTGCTGGCCTCAACTGTAGCCAACGAGCGTAAAGAGTTGGCCTCAACTACGGCTGACGGACGTAACGTGCTGGCCTCAACTGTAGACAACGACCGTGACGTGCTGGCCGCTACTACGCAGGATGGGCGTACCATGCTTACTAACGCGGTTAAAGCCGCTAATGCCCGAGCAGCCGCCACGGTAGCCAACGAGCGTAAAGAGTTGGCCTCAACTACACAGTCTGGGCGGGACATAATGTCCAACGCAGGGAACCAGAATTTTCAATTAACTAAACAACAGATAGCCATTACCGCCCAAGAAAGAGCTAACGAAAAAACAGCGCTTACTAAGGCCATGGCTAACCAAGGTGTAACAGGCCACGCTAAAGAGTATTACAACAAAAAGACAGGCCAGACTGTACAGGCGTTCACCACTAAAGATGGCAAGATACAGGATTCAGAAGGGAACAGACTTAACCTTACTGACTTTGAAACTGCCGCACAGAAAACTAAGGAAATAGGGCCAATGTACGGGGTTAAGGAAGTTGATAACCAAGCCATTGAAGCGTCCACTAAACGTGGAGAGTTGCGCCGAGTGGCCACTATAGGCAGCGCCTTATCTGCCGCGTCTAAGAAAGAGCTTAACGACAATAAGACGATATTTAAGAACCTTCTCATTAAGACGTTGACGCCACAGCAGTTCGAGAACGTGGCTCGCGATCAATACAGCGGGCTTAGCCGTGAGTCACTTAACTTCGTTACAGCTATTTCTCGAATGGGTGCAGAAGAACGCCACACCTTGTTTGGCGCGGCACTGACTAAGATGGAAAACTCGTCTGCCAACGACTTTATCGACTCAGCCGCAGGACTTTCGTTTGACACTATGATGTCACGTATGCGAGATAACTATGGTAAGTGGGGGCACAGACTGGACTCACTAGACACTGCAATGAACGGGTCAGTTTTCGCTGATATGCAGAGTAGAGAGGCAGCCTCGCATAACGGGGGCGCTTTTAACTCTGAATATTACACAGGGCTGGACGCTTCGCAGCCGCTAGGTGACAACCCTACTAGGGCGCAAAAAGAAGCCCACCTCAAGTATTTACAGGAAGCAAATAGATGACCGATGAAGAGTTAGACGCTCAAATTGCTGCCTTAACAGTTAAGAATACAGCGCGTGTAAACGCCGCTGCTCCAGCTCGGTACGAAGAGGGTGCAGAGCCGTGGTATGAAGACATGGCCGAAGGCGCAGCCGCTTCACTTATGGAGACTGGCTACGGCATAAAAGACCTAGTTGGCATGGGCAGCCCTGAAGACGCAGTGACGTTAGCTGACTGGCAGGCCGATGCTGCCCAGAGTGGCTACGGTGCAGCAGGGGGTGTCGTAGGTGACATTGCTCAAGTAGTGGGTACTGGCGGTATGGTAGGGGTGGGCGCTAAAAGTTTGCTTAAAGCAGCCGCTATGGCTAAAGCTAAAAGGACTGGTATGTTGTCTACCGTCCCAGCCGCTGAAGCTGCCACCGTTGGCATGGCTGGCGTAGGTGGTGTGACAGGTGCAGCCGTGGCCGCAGACGTTGCAGCCAGTGGCGGGCTAGGGTATTTAAAAACCCCTGAAGCTGGGGAGAGCCGTTTAAACACGGCCAACAAGGATATGGCGTGGGCCGCAGGCGGAAACGCTATCGTTAATGCGCTGGGCAAAATTGGCAAAGGTGCGATTAAAACCCCTGAAGGTCAGAAGCTTCTTGACGAAGGTATTCCACTGGCACCTGACCAAGCAGCGGCGGGCGGGCCTGCAAGACTTATAGCTAACAACATGAAAGTACAACCTTTCATGGCCAAGGGCATGACCACTGGCCGCCAAAAAGCCATGGACGACTGGACGCTGGCCGACATGGACAAAGCCGCGCCGGACGGGGTATACATTTCAGGTAACACGGTTAAAGGGAAAGCAGGCCAGTTATCAGACGCCTACAAAGAGAAGTATGGTGAAGTATGGGGGCAGGCTAGAAAGCCGTCAGCCATAGAGTTTGGCGTGATGAAAAACATGGTAGACTCGACCATGCCTAAAGTGGCAGGTGACAGCCAAGGCCCGTTGAACGGTGTAAACGCTGCGCTTGAGGCGCTTATGGAAGACTTCGCACCGCAGGCGGTTAAGAGTTTCGATAACTCACTTAAAAAGAAAATACGCTCCGCAGCACGGGCAGGGGATTCTGAAATGGAGACTGGCCTTGAGGCTATTCGACTTCAATTACAGAGCACCTTGCCAGACGCAGCGCAGAAACAGCTAGACGGTTTAAACGCTAAGTATGGTGACTTCTTAGCCGTTAAAGAAGCCAGCTCAGCCGCAGCACACGTAGGTGGTATGTATACTCCCGTGGACTTAATGAACGCCTCCAAAAAAGTAGGGGGTTTGAACCGTAACTTCAGGCAGACCGCACCTAAACGTGCTGAAGCTGACGAGGGTATGGCCACTGTTGGCAGGGATTTAGACCCTATACTACCCACCATACGAAAAGCTAACTACGCCCAAATGCCGTCACCGCAGGCGGCTATGGATAAGTTCAACCAGTTTTATCTGGGCGAGACAGCTTCACAGAAAATGCTGCAAGGTGTGGCCAAGAATAATAACCGAGTGGCCGAGGCTTTACGGTCTTTAGGCGCTCCGGCTGGCTATGCGGCTGGCGAATACTTCGAGGAAAACTAGATGGCACGTAATAACACAGGCGGGTATACACTTCCCGCAGGAAACCCTGTAACCACGGGGGCGGTCATTGAGTCCAACTGGGCTAACACAACTTTGACTGATTTGGCCGAGGCCATGACAGACAGCTTATCCCGTTCAGGTAACGGGGGAATGTTGGTGCCGTTTAAACAGGTTAACGGTTCAGTGACTTCTCCGGCCCTGACGTTCGAGAACTTCCCAAGCACAGGTTTCTACGCCGTGTCTGCTACTGATGTGCGCATGTCAGTGCAGGGTGTAGACGCTATGCGCTGGCTTAAGTCGCCTGCCGTTGCTCAGGTGTGGAACTCCGGCACCGCCATGTGGGAGAATATTTTTACTGGGGTGCAAGGCACTGCCGCTGGGTATGATGTTGGCACAGCCGCCGATCAAATCCCCACCAATGCAGATGTGCGTAATCCACGGAACCGTATCGTTAACCCGTCGATGGCTATTAGTCAGGAGAATGGGTTTGTTTCACCTACGGTATCTGCCGGGGCGTGGTACGGGTTCGATCAGTGGAAGACGAAAGTAGATGTAGCATCTAACTGCTTTATAAATATGGACTCTGCAGGGTATCTAAATGGCTCACGCTCATTAAAACAGACAGTGACTACAGCTGCTACAGTGTTGACGGGCTTCACCGATGCCGGTGGATTAGCTCAAACGATTGAGGGTAGCAATATATTTGATTTAAACGGTGGAGATGTCACACTTAGTTTCGATGTTGAGACTAACTGGTCTGGGAACTTAGCTGTTGCATTTCAAAAAGGTGACGGAACTAAGACCTATGTAGTAGATGCTCCTGTAGTTGCTGGGGTGCAAACTATAGTATTGGTAGTCCCTTTCGAGGTGGACACAGTGCCAGCCCCCGACAACTCAGAAGGGTTTTCTTTTAGAATAGGAGTTTGTAACGAGGGTAGCTTACTAACTACAGCAACGGATAGCTGGGAGGTTAATAGTGCTTTCTGTTCTAATGTATCAACTCAGTGGATTAAGACCATAAATAACTACGTAGAAATAACCAACGTAGATTTATACGCTGGTAATGTCCCTCGTGAGTTTCAGCCTAATAGCTATGCTTATGATGATTATGAATGTAAGCGATATTTTGAGATAGTTCAGGCTATATACCTAGCATCTGGTCAGGGGCAACAAAGAGCTATTGTCCAGAAAAGAGGATTACCGATTGTATTAGACGGACAGCAAGTCGGTACAGGTGGAACTTACTACATTTTTGGGTTCGGAGGGTTATACAATACAATATCCCAATCTAACTCTAACTCCCAAGAGTCACAAGGTACAGTAACTATTAACGCGAGGCTTTAAACAGTGAGAATATTTTACACTAACAAAGAACACACCAGAGTGCAGATTAAAGGGGGTTATGGTGGTCGAGTAGAAGACCTAATCCGTCTTAACTACCTGAAAGAAGATGACGTAATAGAACCATACGTCGAGCCTGTACCTAGTGCTGCTGATAAGATAGCAGAGCTAGAAGCTAAGATAACTCCACGAAGATTACGTGAAGCCTTAGCAGGGGATACTGCGTTCATTACAGACATAGATAAACAGATAGAGGGGTTACGTGAAAGCTTAAGGGCCGAATAGAAACAACCTGACTTGGGGGATAAGCAGTACTGCGTAAGTGCTGCCTAAGAAGATAACCCCTTTAGTCACAAGGTCTACTTTTATTTTCCACTCAAGTAAGGGTTTCTGGCGTTCACCTATAGTGATTGTCTGGGACTCAATAAAGTCTATACGCCCTTCTATTTTGTCGGTCAGGCTACTAAGCAGTAATGTTTTTTGGGCGTCGCTAATGGCCAGTTTTTCTACTGACCTAGCTATGGAAAAGACACTTGCAGCCTGTGCTTCTAAGCGTTTATCAACTTGTACCGAGCGTTCATCCATAAGTTCGTCGCGCTTCTCCATGCGCTGGTTCATCTGGTTTATGGACTCATGTATCACTACTATGTCCAGTGTCTGTTTATCGGTAAAGTCTGTCATCGGTAAAGTCTGAGTATGGCCCGTATGGCCTTGAGTATAGCAAAACTTACGACTAAAAACAGGGTACTATACACTACTACCCATTCCATCAGGGAGAGTCCTTTTAATTATAAACAGTGCAGTTATAATATCAAAGTATGAGAAAGTAACTGTAAAGAGGTGTAAAAAATGGAGTTAAAACTTCAAAGATTGGACAAAGGCAGCGAGTCTACACTTGGCGGGCTGTACATAGTTGAAGGTTTGATGTCTTGGCTGGAGTGTTTCACCTGTGAAGATGAGCCGCGTGTACACAAGATAAAGGGCCAGACTCGGATTCCTGCTGGCAGGTACGAGATAAAACTCAGACCTGAAGGCGGTATGCACGGCAAATACACTAAGCGGTTCCCTTACCATAAAGGTATGTTGTGGCTCCAGAACGTGGACAACTTTGACTGGGTTTACATTCATGTCGGGAACACGCACGAAGACACGCAAGGCTGTATTCTTGTCGGCGCAACGCCAATGCACGACTACCTTAATGGTGGCGGCACTGTATTAAAAAGCAACACAGCCTATGAACGGCTCTATTTAAAGATCATTGATGCACTAGACCACGGGTCGAGTGTACACCTCACCGTGAAGGACGAACTATGACAGCTCAAGCAAAGCATAAAATCAAACGCCGTATCATGTTAATTAGCTACGGGGCCATTGTGGCCACGCTTATCATTATACTGTTCACTGTCTTTAACGGAGACGATGTAACTGCGGGAAACTTAACAGCGGCGCAGGGAATCATCATTTCTATTCTGGCGTTTTTGACTGCTATAGTCGGCACCAGTCTGGGCATCACGCACCATGACAACATGAAGAATGGGCACGATGATTGAACTATTATTAGTAGTCAGTGTGCTAGGCAATGCTTGGCAGTACGTGGTCAATGACGACCTGAAAGAAGTGAACGTCAGCAATGTTGCGGCGGTCAAAGACTTCAGTGTTAGTCTTGGTGAGTGCAGCGACAGGCTGGTTAAATGGAAACGAAGGGAGCAAGAATGGCAGCAACAAGAAATAAAAACAGAGGTGCAATTGAATGAACTGGAATCTAGTGTTAGTGATGGCGACTGGGGTGATTGTCGGGTGCCTGTGGACTTGGAACTTTAAGCCTGAGCTGGTAGTGACTAAGACGGTGACTGTAGAAGTCATGCCACTGGTTAACTGCAAAGTAGTGCCTTTGGTTCACACATTAAAAAAGGGTGATCAGTTAACTAAACTAATCCGCCCTTATTCTG
>TARA_R110000851_G_scaffold276420_1_pt1 | contig 35109 bp, 32 predicted proteins | sample TARA_R110000851 | Tara Oceans TARA_R110000851 (sample SAMEA4397627) | marine metagenome | biome: Polar Biome; feature: [DCM] deep chlorophyll maximum layer (ENVO:01000326); material: water (ENVO:00002006), including particulate matter (ENVO:01000060) such as... | depth 17 m
CAGCATGCACTAAGGGTAAGTCGCTGAAATTCAGCGGCTTTTTTCCTCCCATAAATCGAGATTCCCAAATCTTGCCCATCATGTCCGGAAGTCCCAGCCATGTGCGCGGAGCCGATGCGCGAGATCTGCGGCGGGGCGTTTGCGATAGCGGCGGGCCATGGCCGCGTCGGCCCATCCACCGCGGTCGATGAGCTGATCGTGGTCGCCGACTTGCGCGCTGAACCATGTGGCTGAGCTATGACGGAGGCTGTAGAGTACGAGCTTCTCGTATCCGCCTTTCTCATCCTCATCCGCTTTGTTGCGATTGAGGCCGGCGGCAACACAGAGCTTGTGGAATTGCCGAATGACGATGCTGCCACGCTCACCGTCTGGAACGATGTCCCTACCTGTCGTCGACAGGAACACCCGGCCTTCCGACGGCAGATCACCGATAAGGTTCCACGCCCGTGCGGGCAATTGCACCATTCGAGGACGATACCGTGTCTTGCCCGCTCCGGGATCCTCCCCGCGAATCCAGACCTCACCGGTCGCCCGGTTGACGTCTTCGGCGCGCACGCAGAACATTTCGCCCGGAGTCGCGCCACTTCCAATCAGGAAGGCAATCATCTTCAGCAACCGCCGATGGCGGTCTCTCACCGTCTTCGGCGGCTCTTGTGCCATGTCGATAAGCAGCTCGAACTCCTCCGGCGTGACAATGCGCGTGCGCACATTGTCGACAAGCTTCTCCGGACGCAGTCCATACGCGTTGTTGAGGATCGCCTTTAGCGGAACAAGGATCTGGCGTCTTGCGGTCCCTGGCTGCCAGTCCGCCTTGGTGAGGTCTACCTTGCATTGTTTGATCGTAAAGGCATCAATCTCGTCGATCCGGATGAAGGGACCAAAATAGCCGGTAAGCCGCCGAACATAGTTTCGGTTTTTACCATATTCCGCGAGATACAAGTCAGCAGCCTCCTTGAGCGTTGGAGAGCTTGAGCGCTCTCTTTCCCAAGCAGCATCGTGAACACCCTTAGCGATCTCGATGGCTATTTCAGACGCTTCCTGATCGCAGACACCCGTCGACCGCCGATACCTGTGTCCTTCGACGTAGAAGTCGTAGCAATATGAGCGGCCATCCCAGAACGGGTACCAGCATGCAGTTCCTCTGAGTTTTCCCATTTCAATATCTCCTTTATGTTTTCGATGTGGTTTTGGTAAAAGACAATGTTTCCGCGGTGGCGCGCCTCTATTTCGTGCTTGGCGCGATATTGGTTTCGGACCTTGAATAGAGTTCCGATTGAGATCCCCAATGCCCTTGCAGCCCGCTGCCGGTTCAACGGAGGTTGGACCCAATCGGGACAATCGCCGCAGTATCGACAAGCATCTTTATCGTGATCATTCTGAGCAGACATGTTTCTGCAAACCTTCCTTTCCAGCTGCGCGCCATGGTCGTGTGATCTGGCTTCACGAGCACTCTGGGGCCTATTAATGAGAACCTGTAAAGAGGGCGGGTAGATGCCGGATGCGGTTGTAACCCATTGTTTTTTTCCGTGTTTGACGGGATGGTTGCAGTCAAAGTCAAAAAGGAAAAACTGAGCGATCAGATCAGCATGCCTTCAAAATTCCGTGTTCCGAATTTGGAGGGGAGGGTTGGATTTCCGTCTCGGAGCAGGATCGTTGTTAGATCCCCGCAGCGCGGGACAACGGCGAACAAGCAGCACCCATTTTTCCGACCTGAATTTCGGTTTTTTCCACCTGAATTGTATAGTCGGAAAAATTGTTCTCACTGCTTGCAGCAGTGCATCGAGGGTCGGAAAATTTCTATAATAAGGAAAATTTTTGAAGCACGGAAAAAAGCTTATCTCAATTGCCCCTGCGCCACTGACTCATGCGAAATTCTGAATAGAAATCAATGACGAGGCGCAGAGTTTCAGTTTTTTCCTTTAGTCAATGATTTTTGTGTAAAGTTGAAAGCGGCGAGATTTAAGACACTTCAAATCCCTCCGTATCAGTCCGAGTTGACAGGAGTGAATGCGGATCACCTTACGATGCTTTGAGAACGCATTTAGATGTTTTTCCAACTGGCGGAAAAGAATGTTTTTTCCTCGCAGTTCAGAAGTATAACGCTTGTTTTTTCCGTGTGTTAGCAGAAATCTTGGCGTGATTTTTTCATCGATAGTGGATCAGATTGAAAGTTTTGGCGTTGGGGGCGATGGTTGAGATATGATGCCTTGTGAGGCAAGGGATCTCCGTTTTTTCCTTCCGGCGGCTAAGACGAAAATGCACTGTAAATCACGCAATCGTGATAAACATTTCAACTAAAATGAGGCCGCTTTTCTAAAATCCATCTGAGATCATCCAATGATTCTCCCATTCTTATCCGCAGAAATATAAAACTATTGGTCGATTCGGCAGCACCGTGCGCCGACCGCTCTGTAATATCGTCTATTTGACGTCCTCATTTGGGGATTTAGAAGGGCCATTCCTGCAACCATCTCTCGATGTATGTCCACAGGTCGTTCCGCGCTGTGTTGAATAAGGCTGGGCGTTGGCCTACGCATATTCATCTAAATGATTTAACGAGATTTTTACAATGTCAGCACTTGATGAACTCCTACAATCTTACCGATCCGCTGCTGCAACTGAACGGGAGAAGGGAACTTACTTCGAGAGGCTGGCATGCACCTATTTGACGGCAGACCCCGTCCAGGCAGAAGAATACTCGCAGGTCTGGACTTGGGCAGATTGGGCCGCAGAACAGGGCCGTAACGGCAAAGACGTAGGGATCGACCTTGTTGCTAAGCTTCGCAACGAAGACGGTTATGCTGCTATCCAGTGCAAGTTCTACAGTGCGAGTCATCGGATACAGAAGGGCGACATCGATAGCTTCATTTCTGCATCGGGAAAGGACCCGTTTGTACGCCGTGTCGTTCTTGACACAACGGAAGTGCCTTGGGGCGTGAACGCGGAAGAGATGATAATCGGACAAAGTATACCAGTTGTCCGGCTTTCACTGACGCATCTTCGTGAAAGCCAAATCGACTGGTCAATTTTCGGAATTCGCGGCGAAGCCGTTCTGACGGCGAAGAAGACGCTGCGACCACACCAGATCGAAGCATTGGAGGCTGTTAGGTCTGGGCTTGATGCTGCTGACCGCGGCAAACTCATCATGGCCTGCGGTACTGGTAAGACATTTACATCTTTGAAAATAGCCGAAGATTTGGTCGGCTCTGGAGGGCGTGTTCTCTTCATGGTGCCTTCGTTGGCCTTAATGTCCCAGACGGTCCGGGAATGGACGAATGACACAGACACGCCTCTTCGCTCATTCGCGGTGTGTTCCGACGCCCAGGTGGGAAAGCGTAGGGTCTCTAATGATGATGCCGCTGAAATTGATGCGCATGACCTTGCCTTTCCAGCAACGACTAACCCTCTGCGGCTCATCGAAAAGGCCGGTGAAGATGATCCAGACCGTATGACGGTCGTCTTTTCAACCTATCAGTCTATTGCAGTGCTCGACGCTGCGCAGAAGGCAGGGCTCCCTGCTTTTGATCTGATTGTGTGTGATGAGGCGCACCGCACGACTGGGGCCACACTGGCGGGAGAACAAGATTCAAACTTTGTTCGCATTCATGACGATGCGTACGTAGAGGGTCACAAACGCCTTTATATGACTGCAACGCCTCGTATATTCGGCGACGCTGTTAAGAGCAGAGCAGACGAAGAATCTGCCGTTCTGACCTCAATGGATGACGAAAATCTTTACGGCAAGACATTGCTCCATAAAGGCTTCGGGTGGGCTGTTCAGCAGGGTCTATTGACCGACTACAAGGTGATTGTTCTTGCGATGGACGAAGGCCTGGTCAGCGCCAATGTTCAAAAACGTCTCGCTGATGAAAACTCTGAGCTTGATCTGGATGACGCGACCAAAATTATCGGCTGCTACAAAGCTCTGACGAAACAGGATATCCAGCAGGATATCTCTTTCGATCCTCAGCCGATGAAGCGCGGCCTGGCCTTTTGTAAGAGCATCGCCGCCTCCAAACTGATCCGCGATGAATTCTCAAACGTCGTCGCCGAGTACACTGGCGATGACGGCCTGATTGAGGGGGACACCCCTTCACCTTCTGACAATCTCGGCATCGAGATCGAGCATGTCGATGGCACCTTTAACGCCAAGTCCCGCAACCAGCTCCTCGACTGGCTCAAGGCCGACGCCGGGGACAATACGGCCCGCATTCTAACCAACGCCCGCTGCCTGTCCGAAGGCATCGACATTCCGGCGCTCGACGCGATCATGTTCCTACACCCGCGCAAGTCGCTGATTGACGTGGTGCAATCTGTGGGCCGTGTTATGCGCCGGGCTGAAGGTAAAAAGATGGGTTATGTCATCTTGCCGGTCGGCGTACCTGCTGGGGTGGAGCCTGAGGTCGCGCTAAAGGACAACGAACGATACCGCGTCGTCTGGCAGATCCTGAACGCTCTGCGCGCCCATGATGAGCGCTTTGACGGCACCATCAACCAAGCGTCCCTTGGCCAGAACGTATCTGACCGGATTGAGATTGTCGGCGTCACTCCGGAATCCGAGGAACTACGATTGATTACCCATGAGGTCACAGACCTCCCCACCCGCAAGGCGCAGCCGACAAGTGCGATCGGGCAAGGTGGTGGTGGCGATGTGGAAACCACCGGTCCCGTCCAGACGCAGGGCGAGCTGTTTATTGACGAGTTTTCGCGTGCCATCATGGCCAAGATCGTCAAGAAATGCGGCACGCGCGATTACTGGGAAGACTGGGCGACCAACATCGCCGAGATCGCGCAAAGGCATATCTCGCGTATCACGGGGCTGTTGTCAGAGGCAGATACTCCGGCGCGCGAGGCTTTTGATGGCTTCCTTGCTGAATTGCGTGACGATCTGAATGACAGCATCACCGAACAGGACGCGATTGAGATGCTGGCGCAGCACATCATCACGCGGCCCGTGTTCCAGACCCTGTTCGAGGGGCATCAGTTCACCGACCAGAACCCAGTGTCGCGCGCCATGCAGCAAGTGCTGAATGTGCTGGATGAGAACCGGATCGACAAGGAATCCAAGGATCTCGAAAAATTCTATGAAAGCGTCAAGATGCGCTCCCATGGGATCACCGATCCGCAGGCCAAACAGCGCCTGATTGTCGAGCTTTACGACAAGTTCTTCCGCAACGCCTTTCCCCGCACGACGGAAAAGCTCGGCATCGTCTATACCCCAGTCGAAATCGTTGATTTCATTCTGCATTCGGTCAACGAGATGTTGCAGGAACACTTTGGCCAGACCCTTGGGTCGCGCGGCGTACACATCATGGATCCCTTTACCGGGACGGGCACCTTTATCACCCGGCTGCTGCAATCCGGCTTGATTGCGCCGGAGGAGCTGGAGCATAAGTTCCGCAACGAGATCCACGCGAATGAGATCGTCCTGCTGGCCTATTACATCGCCGCGATCAACATCGAGGCGGTTTATCACGGGGTATCCAACAGGGACGATTATGTGCCTTTTGAGGGCATCTGCCTGACCGACACGTTCGAGATGTATGAGAGCGATGATTTGATCTCGCACTACATGCCCGACAACTCCGAACGCAGGAAGCGTCAAAAAGAGGTCGACATTCGGGTGATTGTTGGCAATCCGCCGTATTCGTCAGGGCAGAACAGCGCCAATGATAACAATGCGAACGTTGGTTATCCGGGGCTGGATGGGCGCATCCGAGATACCTATGCCGCGCGATCCACTGCAACGAACAAGAACGCTCTATATGATAGCTACATCCGGGCCATTCGCTGGGCGTCTGACCGCATCGGTGATGCTGGTATCGTCGCCTACGTCAGCAACGCAGGGTGGCTGGATGGCAACGCTGCGGACGGGATGCGTGCTTGTCTCAAAGAGGAATTTACTGACCTCTACGTTTTCCACCTCCGCGGAAACGCGCGGACAAGTGGCGAGCGACGGCGCAAGGAGAAGGGCAACGTGTTTGGAGAAGGCAGCAGAACGCCTATCGCCGTCAGCGTCCTTGTAAAGAACCCCGATGCTGCAGAACATGGTCGCATCTTTTTCCACGACATCGGCGACTATCTGGATCAGAAACAGAAGCTGGCGATCATCCGCGACTTTGCCGAGGTGAAAGGTATCAGCAACGCAGAGGGTTGGGAACGGATTACGCCGGATGTGAACAACGATTGGCTTCGGAGTGCAGACAAAGGATTTCCAAAATTCATCACCATTGGTTCCAAAAAAGAGACCCCGGCTGTCTTTTCATCGTATTACAACGGAGTTCAGACGAACCGTGACCAATGGGCTCAAAACCCAAATCAAAAGAAGCTTGCCGAAAACCTTGAGACTCTGGTTTCAACATATGAGGAAGATCGGAAGGCGCTTCATGCTGGCGGAAGTCTTCCAGCAGACTGGGAAGAGAAAATCTGCACTGATCCTAAAAAGATAAAGTGGACGCGCGGGCTTAAGACGCGCTTTTCCAAGAATGTGTCGCTCTCTCCAGAAGATGGGGAATTTGTGTTGTCCTTGTATCGGCCCTTCACACGTCAATGGTTATTCAGAGATAAGAACCTGAATGAGTATACCAACCGATCGAAGGAAATGTTCCCAACAGCGAAGTCAGATAACCGGACGCTATTGACGACAGGGCCCGGCGAAAGCTTCTCTACATTCATGACGGGAACGGTATCGGACGTTCAAACCTTGTTTAATGGGCAGTGCTTCCCTCTCTATCTTTACGATCAGAAGGATGACGAAAACGGTGGTCTATTTGATGGCCAGTCCACCGGCCTACAGCGCCGTGACGCGATCACCGATGCCGGGCTGGCGCATTTCCATGCAGCCTATCAGGGCGAGGAGATAACCAAGGAGGACATCTTCTACTACGTCTACGGTCTGCTGCATTCACCCGACTACCGCGACCGCTACGCCGACAACCTGACCAAGGAACTGCCACGCATTCCTTGCGTGAAGACCTACGCTGACTTCCGCGCATTCTCAGACGCCGGTCGCGCCTTGGGCGATCTGCACGTGAACTATGAGACGGTGGAGCCATACGCCGTCACCTACAAGCAGGGCACGCCAGAGCTGTGGAACATCGGCGACGCAGAGACTTTCTACCGTGTCACCAAAATGAAGTTCGGCGGCAAGCGCCCGAATGCCGACAAGACCACAGTGATCTACAACGCCAATATCACCATGACCGACATTCCGTTGGAGGCCTATGACTATATCGTCAACGGCAAGCCCGCGCTGGAATGGGTGATCGAACGTCAGGTGGTCAAGACCGACAAGGCCAGTGGCATCATCAACGACGCCAATGATTACGCCAATGAAACCATGAACAACCCAGCCTATCCGCTGGAGCTGTTCCAACGCGTCATCACGGTAAGCCTTGAGACGATGAAGATCGTGCGCGCCTTGCCCAAGCTGGACTTACCAGAATGAAGATCAGGTCATTGCTTTTCGCCGTTGCCCTGATCCCATCCGGCGTGGCGGCTCAACAGGGCTTCTCCTGCTCCTACGGTGACCGGGGTGCCTGCCTTGGCTATGGGGAAACCGTCTGTTCCAGTTCTGGGAAATGCGTGAGCTCGGATGCACAGTGCTTCAGCAGCTATCAGTGCGATTATGAGGGCTTTACCTGCAAATCTAATGTAACGGATTTGGCCGAGGAATATGATGGCCTGCAGATCCGGTTCAATTCACTGGTCGGCGATTACAACGTTCTTCTGGAGGATAGCCGTGAAATGCGCGCGGCCTTCCAAAGGACTATCAGTGATCTCGAAGAAACCCAGGATGAACTGGCGTCGACACGTTCTGACCTACTTTTCACACGGCAGGAACTCGAAGAAACACAGGATGCGCTTACTTCCACGCGCCAAGAGCTTGAAGAAACAGAGGCCGAGTTAGAAGACACTCAACGCGATCTTCGGCGGTCGGAAATGGCGTTGACGGATATTGTGATCTGCGTCGAAGGGCTTGGACGCCTGTCCGATCCCAGTACCTGTCTGCCATGACCCTTTGAAAGACCCTCAAACATGATGAGATTTTTCCGGCGCAAGCCTGCGGCCATTACCGCGCGAGATGTCTTGGAACAGATCCTGGAAGCGTGTCCCCAGGCGACGGCCTTGGCACCGAAGGATTGCCGAGGGGTCTATGGCTTGATCGATCATCACGGCGATTTGCGATACATCGGCTCAACCAAATCTGCGGCGGAAACCTTGTATAAGCGGATCCATCAGCGCCATCGCACTGGATCGGAGACGAGCAGCCACTACTTCTCGCGAATGTACAACACAGGAAGAATGTGGCGGCTTCGGAATGATCCGGTGACAAAGGTAGATGGCGATATCGCTAAGAAGCTCCGTAATGCTTTTATCGGTGAATACTGCCAAGCCGTTTGGGTGCCGCTGTCCGATGACCTCGACATTTCGGCCTTGGAGGCGGAGGTAATCTCCCTCGCACCCAAAGAGGTCGTGGCTTGGAACGGCCGTGGGATGGAGGCCTACGAGGAACCAACCGATTTGGTGGATGCTGTGATCGACCGGCTGAAATTTGGGACTGCGGAGCTTGCTGCGATCGAGCGTCAAAAAACCCGTTTTTTCGGCGGTAGTACTCCGGTCATTTCGAAGCCGCCAATTGAGAAACCTTCGATCCCAGCTTTCCCGAAAGGTCCGTTTCGATTTGTGGCACTTGATGTGGAAACCGCAAACCATGATCGCGCCAGCATTTGCCAAATCGGGGTAGCATGTGTGCGACCCGACAATTCAATCGAGACTTGGGTTACCTATGTGGATCCGCAGACATCCCATTGGGTTTTCACCGGCCTGCATGGCATCGATAACAAGATGGTCTTGGGTGGGCCAACGTTCGCTGAGGTCCTACCTGTTCTTGAGGAATGTATCGGTAGGGTAGAAGTCTATCAGCATTCCGGTTTTGACCGGAGCGCGATCCGCGCCGCGACTTCCATGCTTGGTCGTTCTGAACCTGAGTGGGTATGGCAAAACAGTGTCACTGTGGCACGCCGAGCCTGGCCAGAGCTAAAGGGCAATGGTGGACACGGGTTGGCATCACTAAAAAATCATCTGGGTTTGTCATTTAATCATCACGATGCAGGCGAAGATGCCCGTGCTGCCGCAGAAGTTGTGCTGCATGCTGAGGCATCGCAAGGAGGCACATTATCTCGAATGATAAAAGACGATGAAGACTTCGACGTGATCGAAGCTTCTCCATCTGTCGAATTCCCTCGGTCACAAATAGAACGGCCGAGCATTGCTCCAGCACCCCGTGCTTCGGAACCACAGAATTGGGAGCTAATTGGTATAAGCATTTTAACTCAAGGCAATATTAACAATAATCACTTCTACCTACGCGATGTGTGGACTGCTTTTCCTGCCGACTGTATCGGGGGCTCAAATATTGGTGCCGCTGCCGTTAGATCTGTTACCGTGTCCTGGGGCGCTGATTTGGCAGAAACCACAGATATCGATGGCCAAAAGAAGCTGTTCCGCAGGCGGGGTTGGGTTCGTGAATTCTTCAAACAAAACAATGCACAGGCTGGCGACAGAGTTCGAATTTACAGGAAAAACCCTTATGAATTTATGGTTTCTATCGAAAAAATCTGAATGCGGGTTCAGGGGAAATTCTGTTGGGATCATGAAAGCTCGCTCGTTGTCACATTCCGCGCCCGTCAAAACTTTGATTTTCCAGCGCAACGGGGAAACTTCACACAGCTCAAGAACTTGCCGTATCGGCCGCTTCGCTCGATGAGCCAGCCATCCGCGCAAATAGGGCAAGCTTTGTAACTTTGTCCGCATTCGCATTTTGCGTCTCCATTCGAACGGACGGGAAAACCGCAGTCACAGGCAGCGCAGGCTGAAATGGAATTTCCACAGAGTTCGGTGTGCTCGCACCTATAATAAGTTCCGCCATCACGTTTTGGCACAGGGAAGAGTTGTCCTTGGCATTCGCCACAGATCTGTGACTTGGCAGATGCATCGTCATCAGAACCCAACTCATACGCAGGATCTTGCTTTAGCTCGGCGACAAATTCGGAAGGCCGAGCAGCGGACGAAACTAAGGTCAAGCTTTCCCGGGCTCTGGTCATGGCAACGTACATAACGCGCCGCTCTTCTGCATGCGCAAAGGGTTCAGCCTCCGGCGACACCATCGTTAGCAGAGGGTCATCTACGATCTCTGACGGGAAGCCCGTACGTCCTCGGTTGAGTTGTAGAAGAACCACGTGATCTGCTTCGAGACCTTTGGATGAATGGATTGTTTTGAAAGTGATATCGAGTTCAGGATGTTTACTGCGGAACCGGTTCATACTGTCCGGCGCAGAATGTCTGTAGCGCCCGAGGAGCAATACCGACGCTCGGCGGTGCTGTTCCTTTGCCTTGAACTCCAGCCGTGACAATACTTCATCAAGTTTCTGGTCAACATTGTGTTGGAACGCAGACACTACATGAATTGCTGGCTCAGTCGTTGTTGCGGCTGGAATGACCGTCTTCACCAATTGGGTCGGGTTCTTCAAAACAAAATTTCGCGCTGCAAACGCTATCTTGTCGACAGACCTGAAAGTGCGACCAAGGTCCACAGTTCTATGGACACCCACCTCACCATCGAAGGTGCCACCGAATTCCTTCCCGAAGTTCCGCATCAGATGAACATCGGACCCCGCAAACCTGTAAATCGACTGCCAATCATCACCAACAGCAAACAGTCTTGCATCCTCCCTTTGATTGAGAAGGGCTTTAACCAGCCGGGCGCGGCTTCGGGAGATGTCTTGGAACTCGTCGACGAGTATGTGGCCGAACGGGCTGCGATATCGGTTCGTCTCAACATAGTGAGCTGCCCGCAAGACCATGTCTTCAAAGTCGATACGCGAGCCGAGTTTTTCTTGATAGGTGGAGTAGACTGGCCCGAAAACAGTTAGGAAAGCCCTTGCACGGCGGCCAAGTTTAGCGCTCGTCGCCTTTTGCTCGCAATCATCAAGTGAATAGCCACCACTTTTGTAATTTCGAAGAAAGTTTGCCAGCAATTGGATGAAGCTGTCGACCTGCTTCATTTCGACAACGCGATCAAAGAGCGTTTCACGTGGCCGCGGTCGGATCGTCACATGTTGCGCAATTTTCTCACTTAGGGCCTCAAGTAGGCGTCCTTCCTGGCGTTCATAGCTGTAGGTCTCAATGAGCGTTGTCTCGTGCTCTTCGTGAACCTGACGTTTCCAGGCCATGCCCTCAAGATATGCTGTGCGGTCAATCCATGGTGCGGTATTAAGAATTTCTTCGCCGTTGGGGCCAAGTTTTCTCCGAACGCCAAAATGTTCGAGATAGACGCCACTTTCCGTAAGGCGGAAGTCGGGGCAGTAATTACGTTTTGTTGGGTCTGACGTGTCGTGTTCATAGTCCGGTTCGTATTCATACTCGACGCCATTTTCATATAGCCAGTTGGCTATGAGGACTTCCTCGTAGCTATTTACTTTCTCGCCCTGCAGCGTTCGGAGGTCCTCTTTCTCTAAATGGGTATAATAGTCGTGCTTCTTCTTGAAGTCCCATTCAGACTTGTCCTCGAGGCGGTCCGAAGTGAACCATGCCATGATTGCTTTGGAGGCATCAGACGCGGTGGCCGCGAGTTGTGCGACGATGTCTTTTATGAGGACAAGAAACGCTTTGTCGTCCGTTGCGTGGGCTGCAAGAGCTGGCTTGCCACTCTCGACTTCACCAATAATCGTATAGGAAAGGGCGTGGAATGTCCGTGCTTCGACAGGTTCGCCGCATCTTTCGGCTATGCGCTCTGACATCTCGGCAGCGGCATCTCGAGCAAATGCCAGAAGTAAAATTTCTTCAGGGTTTCGAATACCTGCCTTGATGAGATATCCTGCCTTCGCTGTGATAACACTTGTTTTTCCTGAGCCCGCGCCGGCCAATACCAACGTCGCGTCCTCGTCGGATATCACGGATAGTCGCTGCTCTGGCGTAAGTGGGTTCTTTTCGAAAGTGTCAAAAAAATCAGACCAAATTTCCAGCTGCTGGATTTCGAACTTGGCAATGGCTTCGGCGCGCAGCTTCCTCGGTGCCGAAGTTAAGGTCCTGATCCTCTCAATATCATTGAAAGCTTCGTTCCCAATCGCTTCTTTGTTCAACTTCGAAAACAGTTGTTCTTCCAGGTGCTGTGCATCAACAAGGATCGGCTCGACCAGACACGCTGAAGGATATCGTTTCGGATCGTTAAGCTCGTTTATCGCCTCGATGACGCGATTGATAATTTGTTTCTGCGAATGCCATTGCGAGATATTGAAATCTCGCCAAGCCCTATCAATCTCATTTGAAACTTTCTGTAGCTTCCCCTGGTCGCGGCTACGGATGCGAAGTGGTCGAATTGTTCCGGCAGTTTCAACTGAAAGCTCCGAGCCAATCCACCTTCGAGAGATCACAGGTGCTGTTCTGATCTCTGAAAGTTGCAGTGACCGCGCCAGCGGGCGAGATGCAGAAACTTTAGATCCATCAAACGTGACTGCAGCAACGTTGCCGCGCCACTTATCAAGGAGAAGGTATAGAAAGTTATTAGATTGCAGCCGCATAGCGTAACTTATTTGATTTTCTTTGCCCGTACCATGCCATAGCCACGGCTACCAGAGAGCAGGTAACCATGGCGAGAATATTCCGCCTAATCTCAGAAGAACTTCCCCACCGTGCGGAAACCAAACTTTCACGGTGGGCTATGCTCAAAATGTTTTTTCTTCGTCTTCTACAATTCTGACCAATGTTCTCTTCGTGATTTTGAAGAGCCCGTTAAATTGACGGAGGAGAGCAATAACTTGATCCAAAATTCCGATCACCCATGCACCGAAAATTGACGCCTATGAAACAGGCATCACGATCAATTCTTTTCCGCATGCAAAGGATAAACATCATGTCAAATTACAAACCTAACCCCTCTGCTGTCACCGGCAATGACGCGACTGAAGCAGTACGGGAGCATCTCCGCCATGACGGCACAAGTCTGTGTAATCTTTTGGAAGCGCTTGATGAGCCCTGTGGGATGGATGCGCTCTTCGATTTGCACGGAGAATTCAGCAAACCATTTCCGGATGCCTCTACAATCGAAACGGCGCTTCGTGCGATCGAAAATCTGCTGTCCAGTCAGTCACCGGCATATCTGGACCAACTGGCTCGTGTTCTGAATTTCCATGCGTCAGAAGCCACGCGCTGGCACGGTGCGAAGGTTACCGATCTGCTTTTCCGTTTCCAGCAGTTGGCCTGACTTGTTTCGATGCTGCACTCTTTCGAGAGTGCAGCATCGAAGTTTTGAAAATTTCGATTAATTACGGTTAGGTTACATGGATATTATAGAAGATGCTTACGACGTTAATCTTTGGTTAGGTCAAAAATACTCAACTCTTCATTTCCATTTGTGGGTAGGATGCCACAACATAAGAAAGAAGGCTCCGATCGCGCGGATAGAGCTTCTGGCAAATGGCCCTTCCGGTGGCATTTTAACTTCGGCCACCAGCACGGCATTCCAAGCTCTCGGCTATACCATCAAGGATACCGGCGCTGCCATCCATTCGTTCGAGCCAGTCCGAGATGCATTGTCAAATCATGACATCCTGAGGGCTTACGCTCGTGTGGAAGAAGCGTTAAAAAGCCTGAAATCTCAATAAGGAATTACCGTAACAATGGGGGGCAGTATCCATCTTAGTGCGCGTAAAAAGATCAGTGTATTATCCTGGTCGAGCGAATGTTGACATTTGCAATACTTATTTCGAACGGCAGCGACGCGCAGGAAGCGGCGACTGGAGCGTCAAAGCGATTTGACACACAGCAACGGCGCGATCGGCCCAAAGAAGGCATTCAGCGATTGGGTGTGATGCTGCGGTTGCAGCCTGCAAAGCTGCCCTTTGGTTAGCCATCTCCATGCAGATATCTTTGAGTTCATGAAACTTTCATATCACTGTCAATAAGGCGAAACTTGCAACGTTCTAAGCATGGGTGTCGCAATTGATTAGGATGAAATCCCCATGCCTCGCATCACTTTAACCCGCCGCCAAACGCTTTTAGGCTCGGTCGCACTTTCCGCGACTGTCGCCATGCCGTCCCTTTCGAGGGCGCAGTCCCGCCCACTCATCACCCATGGCATTATGTCTGGTGATGTTGCCCATGATGGCGCCGTCATTTGGAGCCGCGCTGACCGTGAGGCCAAGATGCTTGTCGAATGGGCCACGACTGAAAGCATGACAGACGCCCGTGTCGTTCCCGGATTGGCCGTTGGTACACCGACCGATTATGCAGGTAAACTGGCGTTAACCGGCCTGCCAAGCGATCAGGACATCTTTTACCGTGTAACAATGTCCGATCTTGCAGACGGCACACTTTCAGAGCCAATGACCGGCACATTCCGCACCGCGCCGATGGGCAAACGTGACGTCAGCTTTGTTTGGTCAGGCGATACAGCTGGTCAAGGTTGGGGAATCGACGAAGATCGCGGCGGCATGACCACCTATGCGACGATGAACAATCACGCGCCTGATTTTTTCCTGCATTCCGGTGATACAGTCTACGCAGATGGCCCGTTGAAAGAGGAAGTTGTACTCGACGACGGCACGATTTGGAAGAACGTCGTCACGCCCGCCAAAACGAAAGTGGCTGAGACATTGGACGAATTCCGCGGCCAACATTTGTACAACTACATGGATAAGAACGTGCGGGCGTTTAATGCGTCCGTGCCAATGATCTCTCAGTGGGACGACCACGAAGTCACAAATAACTGGTACCCCGACGAAATGTTGACCGCGGATGACCGCTATGAGGAGAAGTCATTGCAGGTTCTTTCGGCTCGTGCCGCGCGTGCTTTTCACGAAATGATGCCAACCCGGCAGGTTATGTCAGAACCGATGCGCGTTTATCGCAAGGTTTCCTACGGTCCGTTGCTCGATATTTTTGTGATCGACATGCGTACCTACCGCGGTGACAACACCGCCAATACCGAGACCGAGGGCGCACCGTTCTTGGGCGCAGAACAGCTTGCTTGGCTGAAACGTGAGATGGTGAATTCCACTGCCACATGGAAAGTCATCGCATCTGACATGCCAATTGGTATGATGGTGCGCGACGGCGACAACATGGAAAACGGGGCGAATGGAGACGGACCAGTCTTGGGTCGTGAGAACGATATCGCAACGATCCTGTCCTTTATTAAGGCGGCAGAAATCAACAACACTGTCTGGCTTACGGCAGATGTGCACTATACGGCAGCACATCACTACTCGCCTGATCGGGCGATCTTCCAAGAATTTGAACCGTTCTGGGAATTCGTCTCGGGCCCGCTACATGCAGGTACCTTCGGACCTTCGGACTATGATAACACGTTTGGACCCGAAGTGCGTTTTGCAAAGCACCCCGAAGCGGGGCAAGCGAACCTCCCGCCCAGCGATGGCCTTCAATTTTTTGGCAAGGTCGACATCTCCGCCGATACAGGCATTATGACAGTCCGACTAATGGATAGCGCAGATGTGGAACTTTGGTCAGTAGAGTTAGAGCCGAAGACCGCTATTTGACTTGCACAAGAATGAGGTGGCCTGTTTCGGCCACCTCTGGCAACTTGCATGCACGGTGAAGGTCGGCTTGTCTAACCGATCTTCTGGTGCTTCGCGGATGCAACGAATGTCCGCTTCCCTGAAGGTTTTTCGATGCGGGCCGGGGCGCAACTTTGCCTTCACGCGCCGACGGTGGCCCGCGTTGACAAACCTCGGAAGGAGGAAGCCGCGAGGGCTGGGCGTTGTCTATGGGGAAAGAGGAATTGCGGTCGATGGCGACACAGCCGACAGCGCACCGCAGATCTTTTTGAGTGCGTTCGCGGCAGCTATTAGCGGCGGATATTTTATTGAGTAAAGGAGCGTCCCGCACTTGCAGCGATCATTTGGGATGACGGGCGCAGTGGGCTTGGACCGGTCGACAAAAAAAACGACCGGCACGCGTTGGATTGGATGGACAGGCATCTTGTCATGCGGCCTGCCCCCTTGTTGGTGCGCGCGACATCGGTTTCTGGCCACGGCGGAATATCTCGACGATGCGCATGGGGCCGCCGCAGCAGGGGCATGGTTCGCGCAAGGTAAGCGGAGCGGTCTCTGCTTCGGGCTCTGGCGTGGTGGTTTGTTCAGCACGTTGGGCGCAGAGCAAGGCGCGGATCTTCGTGATGTTTGTTTTGCGTGCCGCACTGGCCAACAGGCCGTAATGCCGGATGCGATGGACCCCGTCGGGCAGGACATGCATTAGAAAGCGGCGGATGGCCGCATTTGGCGCATCCCGCCACATGCCCACCGAGCGCTTCGGTTCGGCAAGCCTCAATTGCTGACATGACCTTCAGTTGGCTGAGGCTGACATGCCCTGCATTGGCCCTTCGCCACGCAGGACCATAACTTCGGAAGATATCAGCGATCTCCAGCTGTGGGCGGGGCAACCGCCCGGGCCGTTACTCCAGCCCTCGCCTCACGGTGTGATCCTGCAGCTTTCGCCGGAGAGCCCGGATCTATATCTGGGCGTCCTCGATCTGGGCCGGGTTCAGCTTGTCGAGGTTATCGAGGAAGCGGCGGAAATCGTGATGTAGCAAGGATATTCTCCGTTGAAAGGGCGGAGATATATAGGCCTTTTCAGCTTAAGCCGAAGTGAACAAATACGATTTTCGGACACCCCCCCAAAAAAAATTTTCAATGTATTTCCTCATTGTAGGCGAAACCTCTGTAAGAACAGATAGCGCTCAAGTTCGACTCGTTCTGCGGTTGTTAACCGCTGGCCGAATTCGTCGCGCAGCCAGATCACTGTCACAGGATGGTAGTCATCACGAGGGGGCTTCGCATGTATTTGCGTGCCATTGCTGCGATTTGTTGGTCCTCTATTTATCATCACTGGCTTTTATCTGGTCGAGAAAGACTATTGAATTCTAAAGGTGCTTTCCGGGTTAAAAAGTCAGCGATTGTTGATGATTTCATACTCTCACGGTCCGCAAGGTAAGACAAGTCGTGCTGTATACTGGTCGTTCGTTGATCATTTGGCGTCCAATTCTGACAAGTATAAGCGGGTCAGAATTTTTCGGTTCTTTTTTTCAAAACGGGAAATCACTTTGCTTTTGGAAATAGTTTCTTCGTCATTTCAAAGTCTGGCCAACCTTTTTGATGCACCCCCGCACGCATCAGCCCCGCAAAATTGGGCGTTTAATTGGCGCGAGCATTAAAAAAGGAAATCAAAATTGGCAAATCCTTGGACCCCGATCTGGCAGCAAGAAAATTCCGTGTGGATAATCGATTTTCGGGTAGGTGCCCGCCGTATCCGCCGCCGTCTCCCTGTCAAAGATAAAGCCCTTCGCGAAGTTGCTGACGGACTGGCAAAGGAAATTTACAAAACGACGTGGAAAGCAGAGCTTCAACCTACACCGGATCGGAAAAAAATCTCTTTTGCGAAAGCGGCTGAACTCTATCAGAAAAGTGGCGGAGAAGGTCGTTTCCTTCCAAAGTTGATCCGGTACTTCGGGCACGATACTTGCGTCGAAGATATCGACGAAATTCAGATCGCAACCGTCGCAAATCACCTTCACGCCGGAGCCAAACCAGATACCCATCGCCGGCAAGTACGCGTCCCTATTCGAGCGGTTCAGAATTTTGCCGCAGGTCGGCGTCGCCAGAAATCGATGGACAATCGTCGTCTCCGTTGGCTTACCCCCGAGGAAGCAGAGCGGCTTCTGGAAGTGGCGAGGGACCCCAAGTCGGTTGGATTGAAAGACCCTAACCTCCAGACCCTTCGCAAGATCGGATTTATGCTCGGAACCGGCGCAGGGCCGGGCGAAACCATGTCACTTGATGGAAGTGGCTGGAACGCAGCGACGCGAGAATGGTGGCTGGCGGGCACGAAAACTGTCTACCGTCCGCGCTTTGTTGTGTTGCCACAAAGGGCTGTCAATATTGTAGGGACAGTTCCCGAAGAAGGTCGCGCGTTCCCAGCCCCAAATGGTCAGCCTTACAAGATTCATGCAAACCGGGGTGCGCAGATGGCAGTAGCATTCCGTAAGGTCCGCGAAGGAGCTGGTCTGGGTTCAGATGTCGTGCCTTATACATTGCGCCACACTTGGGCGACCTGGTTTTATGCGCAGACGAAGGACTGGGCCGCCCTATTAGATCAGGGCGGATGGGGACGTTCTGACACCGCAAACCGTTATCGGAAAATTGCACCTGGTGATCTCGCCAATCGACTGCTCGCCCACGGGTGGGACTTTCGGGCAGAAGACAGTGAACCTGTCCGGTTTGGAGAACTCATTTCAGTAGGTTTTAAGAAAATTGGCAACAGAGCGCCGGATAGTTCGTAAATTTTTTGCTTTGGTTTTCTTGTCTCACGCTCTTTCTTTCGAGAGCGCGAGACAAGAAAATCAATGCTCTGAAATGCTTGGGACCGGCAGGAAACACTTCTGCTGCTAATAGGAGCCGGTCCAAAACTGCTCGGTTGGAGAAGGAGGAACCCGAGCGCTTGACCCCCGCCACGAATGGCGCAGGCAAACCAGGAGACCACTATGAATATTCAATCCATCAAGCGCGTTCAGTCAACAATCGATGATCGCCTCAAAGCCTGTAGGCAGTTTTTCCATCAACACGGTGCCGCAGCGACCAATGTTTCGAATTTGCTGGGTGGGGAACGGGCGCAAGGTCGTTGCATCCGGCTTATTTCGGAACTTAGCGAAGCGCAGATGCTAACCCGGTCACACAGGCTCTCTCTCGTTGGCCTTCATAAACTTTTTACTCAGTATGACGCCGCGGACTTCGACAGTGAAGATTTTTGGTATGTAGATATTCATCCCGATGATCCGCGTGTCGAAGACATCTGCCTTCTGGCAGATCAGCTCTTCAATCTTCTTGTCGCCATTGCAGACGACGATGAGATTTCAGAATTTCTTGCCCAAGAGATGCTTGTCTACGCAGTGGCATAGGTCCTCTGGCTGGCGTGGATCCGAAATGTGCGTGGAAATCTGCACCTTTTGGATCCAAGTCGGGACTAAGAAAAAATCTTTCGGCTCATAATTCAAAGCGTGTTTTGCATTTCGACACGCAGGTAGTTGTTTGTGCATGACAAATCTTAGCTCCGTGCTTAACTTTATGTCATGAGCTCGAATAATTGGTCCGATCCTGAAAATGACGCAGTTGTCGCAGCCTATTTTGCGATGCTCAGCGACGAGCTTTCGGGCCGGTCGTATGTCAAAGCGGCCCAGAACAGGTTGCTGCAAGGTCAGATCGGCCGCAGCCGCGGATCGATCGAGTTCAAACTGTGCAACGTGTCGGCAGTGTGCAGAGGACTTGGACTTCCACTTATTAAGGGTTACCAGCCCCGTTTCAATTTCCAGATGTCCTTGGCTGAGGCGGCGTCGAGGTGGCTTGCCCGGCACCCCGAATGGGAGTTGGCTCTCCATCGAAAGGAGACCAGCCAGATGGCGGAACCTGCTGCTCTCTTCGTCGGCGTGGCACCTACACTTAGAAATGCCCCTCCACCGGAAGAGGTGGATCAGATGCAGCGCGTCGCCCGTCGCTTCGACGTCGCAGGCCGCGACGAGCGCAACCGCGCCCTGGGGTACTCGGGAGAAGAGCGCGTTTTCCATCACGAGCGCACCGTCCTCCAACAGCAGGGTCGCGCTGACCTTGCAAACCGGGTTCGATGGGTTTCTCAAGAAGATGGTGATGGTGCAGGCTACGACATCGCCAGCTTCACCTCCGAAGGTCGTGAACGCTTGATCGAAGTGAAGACGACCAATGGTTGGGAACGCACACCCTTTCATATCTCGCGGAATGAACTCGAAGTCGCAAACGAGCGGCACGGAGACTGGTATCTGTTCCGGCTATATGAATATTCTCGGAGTCCGAAGGCGTTTGAACTGCGCCCACCGTTGGATGCGCATGTCTCTCTGACAGCAACAAGTTTTCAGGCGAGTTTCCAGTGACTCCAAACCCCCGAAAATTTCTCCGGACGATCGGCATCGATTACTCTGGAGCTGAGACGGCAGATTCCAGCCTTAAGGGACTAAGGGTCTACCAAGCGATTGGGGACGCCCCAGCCGAAGAAGTTTTCCCGCCCCCAAGCCCAAAGAAATATTGGACCAGACGAGGACTGGCCGAATGGTTGATCGGCGAACTTGATGGAAGTGTTCCGACAGTTGTTGGTATCGACCACGGTTTTTCTTTCCCTTTGCGTTATTTCGAGCGGCACGGGCTCGAACCCGACTGGCCCGGTTTTCTTGAGGATTTCTGCGCGCATTGGCCGACGGATAGCCCGCACACCTATGTGGACTTTGTGCGTGACGGCAAAGTCGGTGACGGTGCCGCCAGAACCGGAGAGCGGCGATGGCGCCGCTTGACCGAAGAAGCGACCGGAGCAGCGAAATCGGTTTTCCATTTCGACGTTCAGGGCACAGTTGCGAAATCAACCCACGCAGGTCTCCCTTGGCTGCGCCACATGCGCAACGCCAGACCAGTGCTCCATTTCTGGCCTTTCGATGGGTGGCAACCGCCGTTTGGATGTTCTGTGATCGTCGAGGCATACCCGCGACTTTGGAGCCAGAGCTTTTCCAAGGGCGATCGAACACCTGACCAGCATGACGCCTATTCGATTGCCCATTGGCTTCAAGAAGCTGATCAGAATGGGACATTGGCGGATGCTTTCGCGCCACCACCCTTCGGGCCGGTTGCAGCGACCGGTCTTGTAGAAGGCTGGATCCTTGGCAGCCAATGGCCGTCGACGGAAAAAGCACGACGAGGCCAGAGGGGAAAAAGCATGATCTTAGCTGGAACGACGCAACCCGGTTACGTAAATCGCAACAGACAGGAGGTTCTGTCCAACACGGGCGAACCGGGCAATGACCATAATCAGTTTATCTATCTGCTCAAGTGCCATAATTGTGGCGAACGCTACGGTGCGAACGGGTCCGACATTTTCCAAAGGCGTTGCCCAATCTGCGATGGTGGGCGGCCTGGTCTGGCGATAACCTCGCCAGATGACTGAAGAGGCGACGCTGCCTGAAGATTATGAGAATGATAATATGATGTGTGGACCGCGGGCAGAGGTTTTCGGCAAGTCATGCTTCGGTGAGATCGGCCCTCACCTCGAAATATCACGGGCTCATCTTTTCTTGTTTGGGCGGCAAAAGCCGTCTCATTAATGCGTGTCAAAGGTTAGCGGGGCTTTGACCGATTAGCGGCGGTTTGACACGAACGTGCCTGAAAGGTTCAAGGACAAGCCTTCAGGCACAATCGTGCCAAATGTCGGTTAATGTGGGTAGACTGGTAAACTCCACAATCTTCTTGGAACAGAGAGCGCTACGTTAGTATTTGGTGAGCGGCAGGTTCAATGTCCGTTTAGACGGGCAGCTTCGCAGCATGAGATGACGCCAACGGTCGGCAGCGTGGGCCGTTGGATAAGTGACCAATCGGTGCTAAGCTTTTTCAAGCGTGCAAGTGCTGCTCTTGGCCCTAATCAGCCTTCGGGTTTATGGGCGTCTCGTGGCTCTTGCACGCCCAGACCGCTTTTTTTGCGCCGCGGCTCATATATTGTCCAGAACTTTAGTTTTGACGAACCTTTTAAGTTGATTGCCGATTTTCTTAAGACAAGGCGCACAAGCCCTGTCTGCCGGAAAGGGAAGGTCACCATACTGTCGATCTGGAAAAAGTAGCAGTTTTCGGTGTTCGAGAGACTGTTCGGCAGCTCTGCTAAAGGAACTTCACACTTCTCTATGATCTTTCGGACAGCTCCAAGTAGAACAAAGCTCTGATACCTTGATAAGTGGCTTCGTGCGGGTCTGGTAATGTGCCGCCAGCCTTCTCTGTCAAAATGAACGCGTTCCCCGTTACCACCGTAAGCGGTGCGTCAGCCCCGTCGTTTCGGCTTGGTGACGTTTGATGCATGCCATTCTGCAACTGAGTTTACAGGAGTTTGGCAGTGGAGCACCAAAATGAGCACCGGATGGAGGCGCGGGGATCGAAGGGAGTGTCGCGGATCGAGGTTCTTGATGGCCCGACTGGACGGCGGCGCTGGCCGGATGATGTAAAGGCGCGGATTGTGGCGGAGAGTTTTCTGCCGGGCGCGCGGGTCTGCGATGTTGCTGCGAAGTATGGATTGATCGCCCGGCACCTTTCCGGATGGCGTGGCCTTGCACGCAAAGGCGAACTTGTTCTTCCAAGTGATGCGGCCCCGACTTTCGTGCCGCTGGTGATTGAGCCATCACCTCCAGACACAGCCGCTGCCGCACCCGCGGACACAGGCGTGATCAGGGTCGATATTTGCGGCGTTGTTTTGCATGTGACACCGGACTGCAACCCGGAGCGTGCGGCCGCTTTGGCGGCAGCATTGAGGAAGGTGCTGTGATCTTTCCGGATCAAGCGGTTCGGATCGTGATCGCGACCAAGCCGGTGGACTTCCGCAAGGGGCACGACGGACTTGCAGCCGTGGCGCATACCGAGTTGGGCTTTGCGCCCAAGGCGGGGGTGATGGTGGTGTTCCGTTCTAAACGTGGTGATCGGATCAAGGTTCTCTTCTGGGATGGCAGCGGAGTCGTGATGATCTATAAGCGGTTAGAACAAGGCGGCTTTGCCTGGCCCAAGGTCAGCGACGGGGTTATGCGCCTGTCGCGCGTGCAGTTTGAGGCACTGTTCGCAGGCCTTGACTGGCGCCGTATCCGGGCCCCGCGCCCGCTGCAGCTCACCGCGACAGAATGACTCGGGTTGCTTTGTAAATATGGGCAATTGTAGGGACACGCGGTATGAACAGCCATGTCTGCGCCCGCCTCACAACCCATTGATCTGGATGCTCTTCCGCCCGCTGTGCGCGAGGCGTTTGAGGCCATGCAGGCCAGGGTCGCGGGCTTGGAGGCCCAGACTGAACGCCAGGATTATCTGATCGCCGAACTGCGGCACGCGCTTTATGGCAAGCGGTCCGAGCAATTGGATCCCGACGAGCGTCAATTGGCTTTCGAAGATCTGGAAACGGCTGTCGCCGAGGCCGAGGCCACCCGGGATGCGCTGGTCGAACGCAATGCCGATGGCAAACCCAGACGCCCTGCCGCCAAACGTAATCTTGGCCATCTGCCAGACCATCTGCCGCGCATCGAGCAGGTGATCGAACCTGCACAAAAAGTCTGCCCCTGCGGCTGCGCCGAGATGGTGAAAATCGGCGAGGATCGTGCTGAACGGTTGGATATCATTCCCGCCCGCTCTCAAGTCATCGTCACCGTCCGCCCCCGCTATGCCTGCCGCCGTTGCGATGCAGGCATCACACAGGCTGCGACGCTAAACTGGCTGATCGAAGGCGGTCTGCCAACCGAGGGAACACTCGCCCACGTTGCTGTCTCCAAATACGCAGACCACTTGCCGCTTTACCGCCAGTGCCAGATTTATAGCCGGGGTGGTGTGGTTCTCGATCGGTCCACCCTCGCAAGCTGGTGTGGCACAGCAGCCTATCATCTGGCTCCGGTTGTTGACCGGATGCTCACCCACCTTAAGCGATCAGGTCGCCTGTTCATGGATGAAACCCGGGCACCGGTGCTTGCCCCCAAGACCGGCAAGACCAAGACTGGTTACCTCTGGGCGCTGACCCGCGATGATCGCGGCTGGGGTGGTGCCGATCCGCCCGCCGTCGTCTTCACCTATGCCCCCGGGCGCCACGGCAGCCATGCGATGGACGTTCTGACTGGCTTTGACGGCATCCTGCAGGTTGATGGCTATACCGGCTATAATGCATTGGCCGAACCCAAGCGCGTGGGTGGAGAGCCCCTCCAGCTTGCCTATTGCTGGGCGCATTCCCGGCGCAAGCTGCATGATATCCATCAGAAGGACGGCTCCGTGATTGCAGCCGAAGGTTTGCGCCGCATCGCACAGATCTACAAGATCGAAGCCAGCGTCCGAGGGCGATCGCCGGAAGAACGTCTTGCCGCACGCCAGGCGCAATCTGCACCCTTAGTCACCGACTTCCGTCTTTGGCTGACCCATCAGCGCAGCTGCATCTCCGCAAAGTCCCGCCTCGGCGAGAAGCTTGGTTATATCCATCGGCATTGGGACGGCTTGCAACTCTTCCTGACGGATGGCCGCGTCGAGATGGACACCAACCCAGTCGAAAATACCATTCGACCCATAACTCTCAATCGTAAGAACGCGCTCTTCGCAGGTCACGACGAAGGCGGCCGGACTTGGGCGCGCATGGCCTCGCTCATCGAAACCTGTAAGCTGAATGCCGTCGACCCCTACGCCTACTTGCGCGAAACACTGACCGCCATTGCGGGCGGACACCCCGCGTCATGCATCGACGACCTCATGCCGTGGGCATTCCAAAAACCGTCAAGCTGAACTGACAACGGGGTTCAGGCACCGCTTACTTACCACCCAAGAATATGGGACTTTGCTCTAAGGAAATGTACCTTTTTCTGGAGGCGGGTTGCACGTGCTCCGCAGAGCGGAGATGTATGAAGTCTTCTGCAAAGGTATGGATCTTTTGAGCCTGTAAATCTTGGTGTAACTTCCCACAAAGTGCGCTGATCGACTGCTTTGCTGAACCGCTGAAGATTTGCCCTTCAGGCACAAGTATTTGGGCGGGCGTGCTTGAATGGCTTGGCTTAACATCGACCCATCGAGCCGTAAGACTGTCTGGATCAACAAGGACAACAATAGCGGCTCCAACAACTTTCCGCCAAGCTCGGAGGTTACGTGACAATTTCTTTTGTGAAATAGGAATTCTATACTGGCCATCCTTACCCTTTTGCACTTCCATACACTTCACTTGGGTAAAGATAATCTGGCCGGACAACTCACCCCCGTCTTCCAAAAAAATGAGGCCGTCTATGGCGTCGTCATTTTGTGCCTCCAGTGCCTGCCACCGACCATCCCACTCTGAAAGTACGACTTTTTCTACGGTGTTTACTCCAATTTGGCCGCGCCTTTGCTTGCTTAAACTCATCAGAACTCCGCGTGGTTTGCTCAGTAAAATCAGGTTAGACCAATAAGCTCCAGATGTCCGGCTCAATGAAGCTGCAAGGAAGCATCATAATCGAGAATTAACGGCCGGTAAGGGCCGTTCTCATCGATTGACACCAAAGACGATAAACGGGCTTTCTCTGCACGTGCGTACGTATCCTCGCTTAAGCGCGGAAACAGACATTCCGCCTTGACGCTCGACGCCAGGCCGTGGGTCCCGAAGATAAGGACGGTTTCCGCAGAATCACAACCTCAGCAAACGCACCGTGACGTCTACGCAGCAGTGACATTTCGGCATCCTCATGTCTCATGCACTGAGGGTACCGCAATTAACGGCAGAGAGCGGCGGCTCACTGCTGGCTCGCAAGCAACCGGAGCCCAAAACCGAGGCGGACCTTCAGCCCGGACTTCAGGGCTTTTACCTTTAAGGCGGCCTTATGTATCAAACGCACCAAGCTCCAGAAAAATTATTAGGGGTATTTGAATGTTAGATTTTATATCTTACAACCGTGCGATGAGTGAAGCCCCTGCAATTTTGCGACTACGCATCCAAACTCAAGAACCCGTCGAGATAGATGCCTTTGTTGGGGCGTTCACCTCATTGGCGGAAGAGTATCGCCGTGAGATCAGGGAAAATCACCCAGATGCTGATCCAGAAGCGCGAATTTTTGTCAAAGAAGTGCGCAAGAAATGTATTGAGGCCGACCTAATCCCTTATGTCGTCGCTGCGGCACCATTTGTGGCTCAAATGGATCAAGTTATTATCGTGGAGCAGTTTGTTCGCACTTGGGGAAAGCGCATATCTTCACTTGTTGGCGGCAATTTGGGCGATTGGTCTCCGAAGAAAAGCGAATTGAAGACACTGGTTGATGCGACTGAGGCAATCGCAAGAGACCCTAACGCAAATTCGACACTTGAGGCTGTAACCTTTGAAGACGGAAAGAACCAAATTAGAGCATCTTTTCAATTTTCTACCAGCGAAGCAAAAAAAGCGCAGGTAACTATTGATGGTGTCTATAAGGAACTCGAAAATCCGACTGGTGCGGACCATGAGCGGGTGCTGATGTTGTTTACTCGATCTGACGTTGGCAACGCAACAGTTGGCAAGCGCTCCGGTGAGAGGGTTTTCATCGAAGAGGTTCACGGCAAAGCACTTGCCCTGATGTATGCATCGGAAATGACCGAAGAACGGATCAAACATGAAATCCGTGAAGCAGAAGACAACATCTACAAAAAAGGTTTCGTTGTAGATGTGAACGTCAGAATGGTAGGCGGAAAGCCATCCGTCTACGCCGTGACGAATGTGCATGAAATCATTGACCTGCCAGATGACGACGATCTGCACTAAAGGCGCAGGTCACTAACCCCAATCGCAGTCAAGCACTGCAACATATAAGCTGCACCAAACTTTCCGCGTGACAGCTTGTTGCGCACGTTTGGTTCTTTATCACCGATTAATTCTGCAAGCTGGGCGTAGGTAACGCCTTGCCGCTTCAGCTCGGCCTTCAAAATATTGGCCGCTTTGGCTTCCCAATCGCTCTGATCTGGCATTTTTCATCTCCATTTATGATAAATGCACTATAAATGTGATTTTTACCATTGTAAACCATACCTATATGTACTATATTTGTGATATAGGTAATCACGGTAGATACAATGGCACAGCACTTCCTCCTTTCAGCAGCATCCCGCACGCTTTCTTTGCGTTCGGTTTACAAAGCTGGCGAAGATGCTGCCTATCAGACGTTCTGCGAAATGCGCTGGCCTGAGACAAATGGCGGAGCGGTTTGCCCTCAGTGCGGCCATGATGAAACCTACAAGATCACCACGCGCCGCAAGTTTAAGTGCAAGGCTTGTGCGCACCAGTTTAGCGTCACGTCCGGTACGATCTTTGCAAGCCGCAAGATGGACTTTGTGGACCTGCTGGCCGCGATCTGCATCATCGTGAACGCATCCAAAGGCGTCAGCATGGTGCAGCTTTCCCGCGATCTGGATTGCCAATACAAAACAGCCTTCGTTTTGGCCCACAAGCTGCGCGAAGCCGTGGCGCAAGAGGTCCACACGGGCGAAGTGCTGGAAGGTCACGTCGAGATTGATGGCGCATACTTCGGCGGTCATATCCGCCCTGAGAACGCCAAGAAGGACCGCAAGGACCGTCGCTTGAAGCGCCACCAGACAGGCAAGCGCCGCGTCGTGATAGCCATGCGTGAGCGTGAAGGCCGCACCCTGCCGTTCGTGGGTATGTCCGAAGGCGAAGGCGTAGCGCTGGCAAACGAGAACGTCTCGCGCATGTCCACCATGTCAGCGGATGAAGCGTCACATTGGGATGAGTTGCATATGGGCTACCACGTTGATCGCGTGAACCACTCTGAGATTTACAGCGACCATGGCAAGCACACCAATATGGTTGAAAGCTACTTCTCGCGTCTGCGCCGCATGGTCGTCGGTCAGCACCACCACGTTTCCGCGCAGTACCTTTATCAGTATGCAAACCACGCTGCATGGCTGGAAGACAACCGCCGCACCGACAACGGTACGCTGGCGCGGATCGTGGTCAGCAATGCGATGGAAGCGCCTGTGTCGCGCAACTGGAAGGGGTACTGGCAGCGGGCGGCTTGAATCGAGTTCACAAAATGGCCACAATCAACTGGTATTGCATGTCTACGCTAATATATGTCACATTGTTGTTAACTTGATCGAAGGACAAGTTGGGATACCTATGTAACTTAGATACAACAAGTTGAGGTACCAAAATGGTGGGTGAGATGAAAAACAATAATGATTTTAGGTCGCGCTTCGCGAAAGGCGCGTTGTCGGGTTTTTTCGTGCTGCCTTTGTTGGCATCTACCCACTTTCATCCTACAATTGGCAAAAATACAGTAAAAGTGTCTTGGAGCCGTGTGAACGGATACCTTAGTCACGGTGTGAGTAAGGTTAGCGCGAAGCATGAAAGAACCAAAGAAGCTGGCTAAGACCGGCGAAATTGTATCTAACAGCCTGAGATCTGAATTAGAACAAAAACTGGCAAATATTGTCCAAAATCGGGCTCTCCCCCAAGCGGTGGAAAGTGTAGTGGCGGTACTGTCAGAGCATCATTACAACGAAAGCAAGCTACCTTCCGCACAGGAATTGCAGATGCTGGAGTCTGTTGTTCCCGGCGGCGCAAGGGAAGCAATCGACATGGCTAAAGCTGAACAAAAATTCATGATATCAGAGACGGCCAAGAACAACCGTAGAGGATTTACAGTTGACCTGATGGGTCCGATATTTGGCTTTCTGGCGTTATTGTCTCTGATAGGACTTTGCATGTTTATGGTGGTTTTTGATCAAGCTATTTATGCGGCGGCGGTTGTTGGCGCTATTGGCGTATCAGCCGCAATATTCTTTAGGCCAATGCGTGTGCCTGCGGCGAAGGATAGCAAAAAGAAATAACACTAAACAAACAACCGCCACAAACACCCATCCGGCCCGAAGTCCTGCGCCACATGCCCGTCTTTCTGCGCCCTTTGAAGCGCATCACGCACTCGCTTTAGCACATCGGCGTGGATATCATCGCCCCATCCCTTCGCAGCGATGATATGTGCCGCTATCGTTTCATCATCCGCAGGGGCTTGGCGTAGCGTGTTGATGATTGTCAGCTTCAACTCATTGCGCCCGAATAGCTGCTTGTACTTGCCACGCGGCGCGATGTCCTTGGGATCGTCCTCATAGCCGCACAGCACCAGAGCGCGGTCTATGGCGTCCAGATCAGCCTTAAGCACGTCCGCAGCCTTAACCGCGACCTTGTGCTGGCCTGCAATCTCGCCGCGCTTTTTGATCAGTCCGAATATCGTGTGTTCCATGCCCCATTATGGATTAACAGCCTTGTTTTTATAAGGTATGTTGTTGGTGCGTTTGATACATAAGGCCGGGAATGAGCCCAATGTAACCGATGCTGCACGATCCATGGATGTCCGCTGTTGCGAGACAGCCAAAAACCTTCAACAAATGCTTGAGTTTTGAACGGGGTTTTTGGCAGCCGGAAATCGACCGTTTCTCAGCCCTGCCAATAACGAGGGTTTTTGGAACAGTCTTGAGTGCCTTTTGCTTTTCGCCCATTGAAATGTCTTCTTTATTCTGCACTTTGGCTTCAAATTGAGAATTCAAATATACAGGATCTGATTGGTAAATATGTTCAAGAAAACTCTGACGCTTTCAATCGGTTCATTCAAAATTATATTTAAGACAAGCCGCATATTGGTCTTTTTGCTTTTCCTCGGATTTTTCGTCGCCAGCCATACAATCACAGCGCTGGCTGCTATCACAAGCACTGCAATTTCAGCTATTGCCGGAACAACATCTACTGTTATGGGGCGATCAAAAACCAAAACTCTTGACCTGACCACACAAAACAATCGGCTAAGAGCCGATCTCGACGTCGAAAAACGTCGTGCATCCAGTCTTGTCACAGAGAATGCGCGTATCCGAAGAATTGATGCTGTTACATTCAGAGGTCGGTCGACGACAATTAAGGAGGCCACGCAGGAAGTTCTTGATAGCACCATGACTCGGACGACACGATCAACTCTCGCAAACGTGTCCAGTATCCCGGGTGAAAGTATTCCGTTCTACGGAATTGCGATTGTCGTTGCTGCGACAGCATACGAACTCAAAGCAGCTTGTGATAACATGACTGATCTTTACGATCTTCAAGTCGCCCTCGATCCTGATACTGCTCGTTCAGACGACAGAAGTGCAGTCTGCGCCTTGCAAGTTCCTACAAAACAAGAAGTTTGGTTGGGTATAAAGAAATCTCCGCAAATTGCTTGGGACACGAGTATCACAACTCTTGGAAGTGTAACTGATAGCGTAAAAAACATAGATACGCCTGAATTTGGCGGTATGTGGCAACGCTTCACCAATTGGATAGGGGGACGCTTTTAGAGCAAGTCCACAGGCACATCATGCAACACCTAAACTATCCTCAACGTCCCATTTATCGCATTCCAAAAAACACCGTTTGCTGAGCGGTTCGCTGAACCGGACATTGGCGCACTTGCAGCGAAGGTCTGAAAGGTCCGCACAGCAGACCTCTATCCAGAGCGCGGCGAAAGTCCGGTTTCCGCCCATGGTGTTGAAAAACTCCGAAATTCAGACAGCGTGATTTTCTGGCAAATGCCCGTCATATCAATAAGTCAGATGAGATTTCTCGTGAGGCGAAGAGATCTGGCACATGAGCAGCGAAAGGCCAATTTAGCCGACCCCCTCGCCGCCAAATGCTCTTCGGCCTGTACGGTGAAAAACTTGACCGACCAGAGCCAAAAACAGAGTTTTTCAACACAATCAGCCCAAACTGACCGCTCTGCCCGCAGAAGGCTTCGCAGTTGCAGCAAAGGTATGCCTGTAGCGAACGGCCCATGGACTAACAGAGATATCATCGAACTTCCCAAGGTCGCAAAAAGCGCTGATCAGTTAAACGGCGTCGGCTGCGGTGATCACTGCCGGGATTGGGACGCGCCACCGGGGACCTGATCCGTGTTTCTCAAGAACCCTTTCAACTACAGCGGCCCGGATTGCCGCTGCATTTTTCGCGGGTTGCGGGCGCAACAACGCCCCGCCCCGTGCAGTGCCCTCCAAGAAAAAATCATAAGGCGCTCCGGGGTCTTCCACCTGCCATTCCGCGGCGACCACGGACTGACGACATCCGGCAAAGCCGGCCGCTTCCAGCGGGGGATAGGCCAGGGCAGAGTCTGCATAGTCATTTGCACCCGGGCCTGGTGGCAGGATGATCTCCGACGCGCCATGCTCCGCGATGGCGCCAAAAACATATCCAAGCGCAGTATCCACTTCGGGTCCGCACCAGACCGAAAAGGCGATCCGACCACCCGGGCGCAAAACACGCCGCGCTTCTGCCAAAACTCTTGGCGGGTCCGGCACATGGGGCATTCCGAAGCCGATCGTCACCGCGTCGAAAGAGGCGTCAGTGAAAGGCAGGTTCATCGCATCGCCTTCGACGAAGCGAGCACCGAGCACTGCGGCGCGCGCCATGTCGAGCATGGCGAGCGAAAAATCGAGACCCGTCACTCGCGCGCCCGTCTTGACCAGAGTGGCGGCCACATTGCCGTGACCGCAGCACAGATCCAGCGCATCCATGTCCTTGGTCGCCCTAACCTCCTGAGTAAGATACGGCGCAACCATGTCCGCCGCCTTTGCAAAAACCCGGGCATAGGATTGAGCGACGTCCGCCTTTGCCCATTCGCGTTTCTCCAATGCCGCGAAGGTTTCCGTCTCCAAAGGTCTTGCCATTGATCACTCCTTTGTCAGCTATCCGTCGCTGGCCAATGTGCTTTCACCGCCCAGGCTCTTGCGGGCATGGAGACTGCCCCGGGACCCCCGAGTTTCGTGGCCAGATGGTCTTTCAACTGCTTCCTTCGGTGGTGGGAAAGACTTTGAACGTATCCTGGAGCCGGACCCGCCCCCAGGGTAAAGGGATGCCAAAAGGCGTCAAAATCTGGGAACTGGGTCTCCTCCTCGATGGCCGCGATCGTCGACTCGGCGCCAGCTTGAGCACAGAGCTCGCTCAGCCCCTCCGGCTGGCAAAACGGGAACCGCGCGCACTCATCCAAATCGGCTGCGTCGGGATCGATCTCTGTGGCAGCCTTCCAGAACGTATCGATGAAACCCATGCCTCCACCGGGATAATCCCAGACGTAAAACACTGCTATGCCTCCCGGGCGCAACACCCGGCGCATTTCCGCAAGGGCAATCTTCGTGTCAGGGATGAAGTTGAAGACCAGACCGGACGTCACCACATCTACAGAGGCCTCGGGGCAAGGCAATGCGGTCGCGTCGGCTACTTGAAAGGTCGCTCGGTCATCTTTGATCTCCGTCTTCGCATGCGCAACGAAATCGTTGGATCGATCGGTGGCAAGAATGGAGCTGGGGCTCGCTTGAGACAGGACGGCCGCAGTCAAAGCCCCGGTGCCGCAGCCGATCTCAAGCCACGCGAGATTTGCGGGCGGGTCGACCCACTCGAGGAACCTCGTAGCGATCTTGCGGCTCCAGCGACCCATGTAGTGCTCGTAACTCTGCCCGGCACTCCAGGCATCGAATTCCGATTGTGTCAATGTTGCGCCTCCAACGGTGAGGGAGTGCGATCCATGTTACATTCTACGCATCCAAGGAGGAGCATAGCATAGATTTCGATTGAGAGCTGATTTCAAATGGCAACCCGATAGAGCGCATCGTCGGATTTTCTCGCGCCGTCCGAGTTGGCCCCTTCATCTCAATTGGTGGCACCGCCCCGGTCGACGCGAAGGGAAATACTGTCGGATTAGACAATATTGCCGCGCAGACCCGGCAGTGCATTGAGGTGATCAAGGCCGCGCTGGAGCAGCCGGATCAGGCCTGCATCATGTAGTCCGCACCCGTGTCATCCTGACTGACATCGCCAATTGGAAAGCCGCGATTGATGTGCGCAAGGAGTATTTCCGAGAAATCCGCCCCGTCGGCACGATCATGGCTGTCGACCGCTTCGTGAACCCAGAATGGCTTATCGAGCTCGAAGCAGATGCGGTGATCGGTCAATGAAAGGGAGATTGGGGCGATCGCATGCCGCTTGAATGGCGGCTTTCAGCGGCTCTTCCTTTCGGAATTGCGGTAGCAACGACAGTTTTCTGCCCTTCGTCGTCACGCGTCTGCTTGCGGCTCCAGCCAGACACTGGAGCATTAAGCGGTGCAGGTCCGCTTCGGTTGGAATACTTAGAACCGGGGACAGGGTGTGACCAAGAAAGAGCCTCGGGCTGAACTCCCTTCTGCTATGCGTTCGCGACAAATTACAAAACTGACCACTGAGAGACTTGAGCACCGACATTCGGCATACTGTGCTACTTTTGAAGTTCGCAGCATTCTGTGGCACGGCGGGAGCCAGAAAAAGTAACTTCGCACGTTAATAGATCTCCGAGGTCTCTTGCTCCCGGAGAGGCGACATACAACCTGGGGATGCGTCGCCAACTCCATCGTGGACGGCTAACGTTTTGTAACCTCACTACATGGTATGATCTCGGCGAATCTGCGCAAGACCTCCAAATATTCCGGATCGTGGTCCCATGATGGCAGTCCATCGAGCAACAATTCAGTCGACAGTCCAGGGTGTGCTTTGAGCCATGTCTCTCCCGCTTCAATTGCCCGTTCATGTTCGCCCATCAGCCACAGTGTGCCGAACTTCATTCGGTAGGCCCAATTTGCCTTCGGTGCAGCTCGAAGCCCTCTTTCTATATACGCCAACGACTTGTCGAGATGGCCAAGTGCCCGCAGGGCTGCCGAACGTCCGAAATAAATGTTGAACAAGAATGGATCGAGTGGGCTAAGGTCTTCTGCCCGGTCGAAATACGTTAACGCCTCCTCTTGTCTCCCTAAGTAGACCGAGACCCAGCCAAGCCGTAGCCACCCCCAGGCATTGTTGCGATCAAGGTCCAATGCCCTGCGCGCCAAGTCTTCTGACAGGGAAAAGTCTCTGAGGGCCAGAGCGGCCGCCGCGCTCAGAGCTGTAAACGTTGCAGGGTGATCCTGTGCGATTGTTAGGGAGCGGTCGAACGCCGAACGACATTTTGCCCGCGCGGTATCCGGAGATGTCGACCAAAGATAGCAGCATTCTTGCGCATGACACCAAGCTTTCATAGCCAACGCATGCGTCGAAGTGGGATCTTTTGTAATGGCCCGGTCCAAAAGCTCAAGCGCCCTTTCGTTTTCGATTGGATCATGAACCCAAAAATGGGGAAGTGCTGTCAGAACAAGATCATACGCGCTGCGCACTTCGGGCGGGTGTCTCCTTGCCCGACAGATTTCGGCGGCACGGAGATTAGGCGACAACTGACCCGCTACATGCGCAGCAATTCGATCCTGAAGGTCAAAGAGGTCATCGAGATCATCGTCGAACCGCTCAGACCAGCGTCCATGCCCGTCCCGGCCATTTACCAATTGGACAGAGATCCGCACCCTATCGCCTGATCGCTGCACCGACCCTTCGAGCAAGTATTCGGCGCACAGCCGCTCTGCTATCTCTGGCACTGCCAAGCCCTCACCCCGCAGCATGAAGGTCGATTGCCGCGCGATTACATCAAAGTCACGGCTTCGGCTCAACGCGCCAGTTATTTCCTCGACAACCCCTTCAGCAAACATGTCATTTTCTGTGGCGCCAATTTCTATGAATGGCAGAACAGCGAGCGTCGGCTGGCTATCTTGCTTTTTGGTTACAGAAAAAGCGGTGCACCGAGCTGATGCCTGTCTTCGTTCACGAAGCCATTCCTCGAATCCCTCGGAATTTAGATCAAAGCCCTTCAAGAAAGTATCAGAGTCTTCAATCACCTTCACCTTTGTCGGTTCGAGCCATACCAATTGCCGGGTCGCCTGTAGAACTTCTCCGACCTGTTTGCGCAGCAGCGAAAGCTCTTGCCGCAAGGACGCCCGAGCTTGCGTCTCTCCTCGATCCGACCAAAGAAGGTCTGCGAGCGCGTTCCGTTCTGCCCGCATTTCTGCCTGACAAGCGAGATAGGCCAGCAGTCCTTGAGCACGCCGACTGAGACTATTCAGTGGCGCGCCATCGCATTCAGCGCGGAAAGGTCCGGAAAGGTGCAAGACAAGGTTCGGCATTGCAAGTCTCAGGGGTTTAAGGCGACGCAGAACTTTTTGCGCAGCGGTTGGCGAGTTTTGACGATGGTATCACACTTTCATTCTGCAAGAGCGGGTCGAACTTTGCGGAGTTCTGACGCGCGTGAGCGAATGTGAGGGGGTGGAAACAAACTTATCGGAGGAACTTCCCATGCAACGTATTTTCGCACAGCCTCGCATCACTCTCGCCAGTCATGTCTCGACGCTGTTTCAAGATATTCGCCAAGCGCGCCGCATAGCAAAGGAGACCCACGATCTGAAATCTTTACCGCGCGACAGGCTCGACGATATGGGTATTGCGTCTGATACTCAGGCAAACCGGAGACACAGCGGTCAAACAGGTTCGGTTCCCCGCCCGATCCATTGGTAAGAACACAGGGGTCGCCTTTGCACTCTACGAGGTATTGGCAACCCTGGCCATGGCGACTTCCGGCCCAAGCACTAAATCGCTCCGCGATAGGGCGCTTGTTTCAGG
>TARA_R110000851_G_scaffold17664_3_pt1 | contig 35085 bp, 52 predicted proteins | sample TARA_R110000851 | Tara Oceans TARA_R110000851 (sample SAMEA4397627) | marine metagenome | biome: Polar Biome; feature: [DCM] deep chlorophyll maximum layer (ENVO:01000326); material: water (ENVO:00002006), including particulate matter (ENVO:01000060) such as... | depth 17 m
CAAACTCAAACTAAACCAAAACAATACTGTTAATATTACTTCTGTAGAAATATGTACTTGTAAACCAACTCTTAATACAGAGGGTAAAGTAACTAAGTATCCAGACCCAGATTGTTTAAGTTGTAAATATATAGATATTACTTTTGTAAATAATAGAAGTAATAAAATTAAAAGTATAGTAGAAGAGTTAAGAGCATTAGTTTCAGCAAAAGCAATGATACCTTTAGATAATTGGATTAAAGAAAACTTATAACTATGGAATTAAACATAATATTTTCAATAATAACATTACATTTTGTATTTGATTGGTTTCAACCTAGAATTATACAAAATGCGAAATGGGCTAATACTGGTGTTTTAGCACTACATGTATTAATTAGTACAATGCCTTTTATGTTGTATGCATGCTCATTTGGAGCTGATGTACCGACTTTATTATGGTATTGTATACTTTTATATGGATCACATTTTTTACTTGATTTAATAAGCTCCTTCTTAGCGCAGTTATGTAAGATAGCTAAAAGTGAATATGGTTTAATAATTATAACTGCAATTGATCAAATGATACATTTATATATATATTTTTATATATTTTATAAATTATCAATAATTTAAAGGATTAATCCATTGTGCCGATCCATACCTTAGGAATATTTTCTTTGATAGTATGTGTAACTGGTTTAAAATTAATCCTTTATTTAAAAATTAATCTTATATGGGCTCGACTGGTTTTGACAGGTGAACCAATATTTAATATTACAGTGGTTGTAGGCAACCTTAAAACGTGGTGAGTTTACTTAATTGGAAACACAACTAGTACGCAGGAAACTGCACAGATTCAAGCTAACATGAGTATTGTTCACAATATTCTTGCTAGCGATGTTGTTGTTGGGCAACCAGCAATAGCAATGGCAGCATAGTCATTAGTCCAAAAAAGGTTTAGGAGGACATTGTAACAATATATCACAGAAACCTTGAGTTAAATGTATAACAGCCCTTTGTGGTGCAAGACCCGAAATGTTTTAGGACATAGTGAAGCTGTATGATATATTATTTAAGTATTCAAGATTAACTAACTTGATGGTGGAGTGCTGACTTTAATTAGTTGGTCCTATATTATAGAAGAAAACTATAAATTGAAAAACTGTAATATGTATTATTTATTATTTATTTGGACGGGAGTTCGATTCTCCCCGAGTCCACTAAAACTTACAAAAATGAAAAAAAAACAAACTATTGCACCATTATATGTAAAATTTGAACGTCCTAGAACAGTATTAGAATTTCTAACTAAATTATATAGCAGAAGAAGTGGTATTTATCCAGCGGCTGTTTCTACTTACAATGATAAGAAATGTATGTATGTACAATGTAATAAGAACTGGAGAAGTATTAATGATATTCATAGATTAATACATACTTATTATCCATCAATAACAATGAAACAATTAATGCATTATTTAATGATTTTACGTATACCTCAAGTAACGGAAGGTAAAACATATTTTCCTCATTTTGGGTATTGTCCAGGTATGAACAGATTAAGATATATGCCTTATGTAGTAGAAAGTTCATATCTAGTTAAAGAAGGTGGCGGATATAGTTGGATAACACTCTTTAAATTAATTGGAATTACTAATAGGGATACCTTTAAAAATTATAATAAAAAACCTTAATATTAACTCATAACTCACAAACATTATGAAAACCTTATTTTTAATTGCATGTCTTATAGTGTGTACTAGTTGTAATGATGATGTACACACTGAAGATATAACTAAATTTCTTGAAGAAACTAAATTGGTTATACAAAAATCTGAAACAATCACTAACGAATTAGATACATTATCTAATATAGTAATAGAACATTTTGAAGGCTTAAAAGTTGATAGCCTTATCTCACAAATTAAAAACAGGACAAAAAAACTCACAAAATGAAAAAAGTAAACATTACAGTATCAAAAGGACAAAGAGTAGTAGTTATTTTCTACATATTATGTATAATACCAATACTACATTTTTTTTATACCCATGGTAATATATTTGAAATTACAAACAAAATGGCAAAAGAGGGAAATTTTTATAGATTATTCACTTGGGCAATATTTTGTATGGCAGTAGTTATATTAGTTAGTCTAATTAGAATTGGAGCATATATAATTGAGAACTGGGATTAACTAAAAACATTATATTATGAAATATTTATTAATTATTATACTACAAATATTATTAACTATAGTATTTATTATTCGAGATATTTTTTATCACTTGTTTATATTTATTTGGACTTTAAAATTTAAAATAAGACCAATACCATTTAGAAAACAACTTAATAATGAATATAATAATGATAAAACTACTTTTAAAACCATGTATAATTATATATGGAACAAAGACTTTATCAAAAACACATTTTAAAAACTCATTTTAAAAACTCACTTATGACAAAATTAATTTTATTCTCAGTATTCTTTGTATGTTCAATAATATACTCACAAGAACCAGTTAACGTAGTCACAACTCCAAATTTAGATGATATATCATCTATGGAGCAGACTATAGTACATTACACTAAAGAACTTATAGAAGGTTCTAAAATAGTAGGCAGTCAAGCTATAGATCTAGTAGAGCAAGGGGTAGACGTTTTATTTACAGAAGGATATCAAATTGTAAAACAATACTTAATATTTACTGCCATATCATATGGAATTCCAGTATTAATTGGTATTTATTTAGTATTCTTTTTAACTAGGCGTTTATATAATAATTTTAGTATTAATAAAGAAGAAGGAGAAGAACATAATAATCCTGACACAGATACTGCTGAACCTAGTGAACAAATAAAAAAAGGATGGCAAGAAAGGCTGGTTGACAATAATAAATATATGTTATTCTTTGGTAGATATTATAGAAATATATTTCATTTAATATATAGTTATGTATTTACACTAACTCCATTAATTATAGGTATAATATTATTAGCAAATAACTTATTAATATTTATCAAAGTATCTGCTTTTCCTAAGTTATACTTAGCTGAATTATTAATGAAATATTTAAATATAAATGTCTAGTAATAGAATGACTGAAGCAGTCACGAATAATAGTAGTGATGCTCCAAAAGATCACCGTGTATTAATAAAAAAAGGATTAGAATCAGCTGATCCTGAAAAAAAAGTAGAAATAATACCTTTTGAACAAAAATTTAGTACTACTACTTCTAGAAAATTATTTACTTTGAAACAAGAGAAAATTAAAACAGCTCAAACTACTTCAAAGGTTAATAATGAAAAAGAAGTGCTATTATTAAATGCGTATAAACCTACTGATGAATATTATAATAAATTAGGCATACCATCTAAGAAAGCATTTGTTAATAAGGCATTAAAAGATATTAACGCTATTAAGAAGTATGAAGATATGTTTAAAGGTTGTGATGCATATAAAGGTAAATATATTAAAGAGTTAGCAAATAAGCTATATCTTCAAATATTACCTTTAAATTCATTACATGCTATTTTAAATGAGGAAACAGTTGAATTTATTATGAAATTTCATAAAAAGTTTGATGTTCAATTAAGTGATAGTTGTTTTTATATACTAGCACCTAAAGAATATTTTAAACCTGAATTTGATGATAAGGAAGCTAGTACTTATATTATTTTCTTTAGATCCCCTAAAGATAGTTCTAATGATAAATATGCTACTATAGATGAAGAAGATACAATAGTTCAATTATATTCATCTGGAGATGATTTTGCTAGTAATCGTAAATGGATTAAATATGTAAATACAGAAAGTACAAATGATACTATTAGTAAACGTTCCTCTAATATAGTATTTGGAATATGTTTATTATTCTGGTTATGTATGTTTCCTTTTGTTATTATTTCAGTGTATGTAATCATTCTAGCTATATTGTTATTAATAATATTTGTAGATAATACTACTTTTAAATCCTATGAGTATTGGAATAAAAAAGTATATGAGAGTACCTAAACACCCCATAAGGTTTGTAGTGTGTTTAGTAATAGGCAGTGTAGCATTGTGTAATGCGTTATGACATACCAGTTATAAAGATGGGAGTTCGACTCTCCCCATTGCTTCAAATATAGTATCACACTTTTTATTTGAAGATTTCACTTTAATAAGAAGATCTTAGTACACCTTCCAGTTGAAGGATTAGGAATTATTGTATTTCTAAAAATTAAGGAAAAGATAGCTGATAAGGTAAGTATGACCAAGCTGAGGGGTTCGATTCCCCTCTCTTACCTTCTATAAAAATATAAATATGTTTCTGAGGTCCCAAATTACTCCAATCCCTGCACGGGTGAGTTTTTCAATAAACTTGTTTAATTATAGGTAAAGAAACTTTTTTATTTGGCGTATGTAAAGGAGTGTAGAGGCAGTTCGACTCTGCCTCCATATTCTAAAAAAAATATTAATTAACATTAAACTCACAAAAATTATGTTAGACAAAATATATATGAAGGAGGTATTTGAAACAAATATACTACCTAACTTAGTAAATTTTATTAAAAAAAATTATAATAATATTGAACAAAAGACTATACAAGGTGAATTTTTTACTTTGATACGACGACATACACCAGATCTTGTAAAACCTAAGGCTAACTATTCTATTGGACTAGAAAATATTGATCATATTGGTATTGATAGAGAAGGCAATATTATAACTATAGGATTTAGTAATACTCATTTTGGGTATAACGGGGCAGCTAAAAAAGACATTATTAAAGAATTAAATGATATATTAAAAAGTATAGAATTTAAATTTAATGGTATTATTTTAAGTCATAAATTAGATAGTATTACAGACTCTCTAAAATTTTCACAATTTTAAATATTAATAATTAATTATAAATAATCATGAATACTGGAGCAGAAAAAGATCAAGAAACCCTAGACAAAGCTTTACATAATGTAGAGTTTGTAGGGTTAAGTAAAGATGAAAAAAAGCAAATTAGTGCGTATAATACTATTATACAAAAAGGATTAGCTGTTTTTAATGGAAAAGAATTATTACCTACTGCAAAAATAGCAGGAGATGATGTAACCGTTGCAGTTGAAGAACTAATTGTAGAGGATAAAAAGGAACTATTAAAGCAATTTAAAGATGGGTTCCGTCAAATTTTGAAAGATAAAATATCATTGGATAATGTCATTTTAACAAAACAAAAAGAATTTAATAAAGCCGTAGTAGCTGAGAAAAAAACCTTTACTGTTAAAGCTAATAAAGTTTTATCTATCATAGGTGATATAGAACAGCTTAAAAATTCTTATATGGCAGCACTTAGTGTTCCTAATGTTACAGAAGAAATAAATAACGAAAGCACAGATAATGATACAGAAGAATAAAAGATATAGTACATTTTTCTTTTATTGTATAGTAACATTTAATGTTTTTGATTTATAATTTATTTCTTAAATATTAAGAACATGAATACCTCCTTTTCTAAGGATTGGGAGGTATTTTATTTGCTCAGTAGTTTGATAGGTTAAAACGGCTTCGTTGTGATAATACATAGTCTTATGATTATTGCACACGAGGGAGGTCAAGTAAGGTTCGATTCCTTCCTGAGCACTATATTTATTAACATAACTCACAAAAATTATGAACAATAACTCAACAACATGTAAATTTCCTGATTTAATGGATAATCATGGAGGATTAAAATTACAACCAAGAATTCTTTCTTCATATGAAGCAATTATATTCAATAAAAATTCTGATACAGAAATTGAATGTACTGTTGCTCACACAGGAGTACAAAGAACTATAATAAGTGCTGTAAACAAAGGAGATAGTTTTGAATTTATATCCTATAAAGTAGGAGATATACTGCCTAGAAATAAAGTAGTATTAAAACCATTAAATTGGAAATTAGCTAACAATACTAAGAATTAAGTGTATTACTTAATTTTTAATAGTTATATATTATATTTACGACCCTGTTGCAAGCAGAGTATATTAATCTTTGAGGTAATAAGTTAGCTAGACAAAACTTACGAAAGAAGTACATTTCATCTAATCCTATAATTTGTGTTTTAAACCAAAAATTATTACTAAGGATGGAGGACCAGACATGGTGATGATTAGAGCTTAAACACTCTTAAAAACGTATATTATATAACGAAATTTAAATAACATGGGAAAAACATTAAAATTTGATACTTTTTATAACACGGAGGTAACTGTAACAGGTAAATACTCTTTAACTCAATTATTTGATCCTAGAACTACTTTTATTTTTAAATTAGCTGATAACCAATGGGTAATGTACCAATATCATTTTAAAGAAATGAAAAAAGCAGCTTCTTTAGGAGCATTAATGGATAAAAGCTTTGGTATTACTGAAGAGACTTTCTTTATGCATGCAATTAAATTAAATTTAGCTGAAGCAAATATTATTTCAGATATTTTTCTGGAAAATGATAATTATAATTTAGATGAAAAACATCTTTATAAAATGAAATAACATGAAATTAAAAATATTCTTAATTTTACTGTATCTAATACTCTGCTTATTAGCCAGAGGTAAAGCAATAAGTACTCAAAATGGAGCCATGGAAGTTATTAGTACTTTAGGATTATTTTTTGTAGTTATTCAGACATTTATAGTGTATATAGCATGGCAAACTGATGAATTAAAAAAAAGATAATATTATGGTACTAAAATTTTCGTTGAAAACTATACAAAAAACTACTAATGATGCTGAACTAGGTAAAAAGCTTAGAGAAGAAGTATATGCATTATTAGATCTTGTTAATGATAGCCCTAATGATGATACTTTAGGAGAAGAAGTACGAGATATTTATAATAAGCATATAGCTTTAGAACAGATATTTAAATAATAATGCGATTTAAACTAAGTTTTTGAACATTCACATCTCAAAATAATGTAGATGAAAGTGGTGAAATGCCATAATAGATTTATTACTAATATTAATATTTAAAACAAAATTATGAAAAAAATTCTAATTTTATTTTTAGGACTATTAACTATAAGTGTAGTTAGTTGTCAAGCATCAAATTTTCAAGTAGATAACGTACTATTTCTTGTTGATGATGATGTCGGAAATCAACCATCATTTGATGTGTTATTAAAAAACAATGGTACTAGTTATCAAAGTTATTTAATAGAAGAACATCCAAATGAAATTATTACCAGTAACTTTTTACTCTCCCCCTCTTATATATTATTAGATGGAGTAGATTTAGAAAGTACCAATTTAGGAAGTCATTGGGAATTTAATATTGATATAATTACAAAAACCCCGATTGCAACTAATAATTTTACTAAACTATTGAGTGACGACGGAGGGCTATTGTCACTATTCTATTATCGGAATAGTAAGACTTTTCTAAATTACACTTAAATTTGATATATTTATATATAAAAGGCTATTTCATTGTAAATAGCCTTTTTTTAATTTTTTAACCTTATGGAGAAGAAAAAATTTAAAATACAAGGGATTCCAATGACTGTTACACAATGGTTTAATATGTTTAAAGATCCTTACAAATCAGAAGCATTACTAGAAATTAAAAATAGTGGAAGCTATGTAGCTCAAAAAACTCAATTATCATTAACTGGAGCTTTGAATCGTTTTAATTGGGATGATTCTATTAAAGGGCGTGCATATTGGAGTAAAATCCATGATGATCTTCACAATAATAGGCAAGAACAATATATGGATTATGATACTATAACCCAAATAATTGATTAATCATGAAAAAATATAAGCTTATTCAAATATACCCAGGAAGTCCTGAATTAAATCATATAGCTTCATCTGATGAAATACATCATGATAATTTTTCAGATTATATGGAGAAAAAATACCCAGAATTCTGGGAAGAAGTTGTTGAGAAGGATTATAAAATCATTACATGGAGTAACCCTGATCATCCTAGAGAACATACTTTAACAGATAGAGTAGGGTGGGATATTAATTCAATCAAAAGATTATCAGATGGTGAAATATTTACTGTTGGTGATACATTATTACAACCTGATTATAATTGTGAAGATAATAATAGTTGTATAACTGAAATTTTTATTTCAAATAGAAGTAATGTTATATTATCAGATGGTGGGTTACATGCTGATTTTAAATTAGCTGAAGCTATTAAATATAAAAAACCATTATTCACAACAGATTTTCAAATATTAAGCTTTAAATCACCTGATTTTAAATATATACTTGAATATTTACCAGAAACAAATAAATACGCTAATGATTTTAAACAAGTATCTTTAGAAAACTGTTTAAAATATCATAATATACAATCTGTAAAAAGAATTTCTGATAATATTATATTTAAAGTAGGGGATTATATTGAAGAAGGTTGTATAATAAATATTATTATAAAAAACTTTAAAATATATTTGGATATAAAAATAATAAAAATAGAAATAGAACTTAAAAATGCAATAAAAAAAGAAAAGTTGTTTTGTACGGAAGATGGTGTTGATATTTATGAAGGTGACTATTTTTGTAGTGTTTTTACTCAAGACTATGGTAGCTCAAAAGCTTTTACATTAGTAGAAACAAAAAATGCTACTACTATGTATAAAAGACCTAGTAATAGAATAGTAGATTTCTCAACAAAAGAAGCTGCTGAAGAATATATTTTAATGAATAAACCTTGTTCTTCTATAAAAGATATTTTAGACATTAATAAAGAACTTCTTAAACAGATCTTAAAAAATAAACAATAATTTAAAACAAACTCACAAAAATGAAAAGAATAAGCCTACCTTTATTACGAACCCAAAAAGATATAGACAATTCACATTACCCTCATGACCTAGAACCAGGTATGTATGTATGGGATGAATTATTACGAGATGCTATACTTATTACTGATTTAAGTAGTGCTGAACTACATAAGCTTAATATAGGACAATCTAGAAATAGATTTGCTAGTAGAGCTGAGATTATTAAATCAGAAGAAAACATTAAATTTCCTCATGTAACATATAATACTATTACTAAGTGGAATGCTTTTAATAATGCACGTGTAATCTATAATCTATAAACTTATGTATAAAATATTTTTTCAAAAAAATGGTAAAGCGGAATGTTATCCGTATATTACTACAATTAATACATGGTCACATAACTTCAATTTCTTAAAATGTACAACAGGAACAGGAATGGAGTATATAATACCAATTCATAATATAAGTCACATCATACATGATGCTCCTATAACAGAGCATTAACCGTTTACGTTATCACCCCGACAGATTATTTATTAAAGATAAAATGCTATCATTTTATTGTTAAATATAAATAGTTTGTATCTAAATGTCTGTACCTGTTTTTTAAATAAGTACTCTATTTTAGACTAATTTGATAATGTAATTTGTGAGTTGTAAAGGGTGGATGAGTAATCTGAAGCCCTTTATTTTTATACCTAAATTAACTATGATAAAAACATCTATAAAACATCTTAGAAAAGAGTGGGGAACCCCTAATTTTCTTATCGAACTAATTGGTTATTGTGAAACTATCAAAGAATTAACTGCATTTAATAGAGATTTATATAAAATGTTTAATGATGTAAAATCTACAGAAAAATATTCTACATTTGAAATAACAGTTATAAATGAGCATTTTACTACAAAATTTAATGAATTATTAAAATCTTAATTATATGGAATATATATTACGAACTGCATACCCTTCATCTCCCCCAATAGACACAATAGTAACTTTAAATACTGCTACTGGTTTTTATGAAACTAAAATAAATGGAGTAGACTTCTTTTATAAAAAAGATAGTATTGAAAATTACCACAATTGGAAATTTTATCAAAGAACACAATTAAATTTACCAATAGGTAGTTTTATTGTTTTTTTAACAAAAATACATAACTACTCTAGATTTCATGTATCTGAAGTAAATGTAAGACATACAGTACTTTTACAAGGATTACATTATAATAAAAAATATTCAGTAGATTTCCTAAATTCTTTACTAGCACACAATAAAATAGTATATTTTGAAACTGTAGAAGAAGCGGCAAATTATCAGTTACATAATAATCCATGTTTATCTTTAAATGATGTTGCTACAATTTATAGTAGTGCAAAAAATATCCGCTATACTCAATACGAACTTTTAAAAACGCTTATAAATTCAAAACAATAATTATGAACAATCCAAATTTTAAAGTAGTATTTAATTATACTAAAACAAAATCTCCTTATAAAGGTAAAAAAGTAACTAGAATTACTTGTTCTATCTTAAATACTGACGGAGCAGTAATAGTTTCAGAATCTGTAACTCCTTTTCATAGAGCTGTAGAAAATAGATTATATGGACGTAAAGTAGCGTTTGAAAAAATTATTGGGCATTTTAATAGAACAGAACGTACTGAATTATGGAATATATTCAGAACAGAAAATATTCAACCTGAAAAAGGAAGAGTACGTCTTAGAAATATAGAGGTATTATTAAAAAGATTCCCAGGAATCCAAGAAAATGATTTCAATACTATCTCTAAAACTATTAGAAGTTTATTAACTACTGTTAAAAACTATGATCCTAATATAACTAAAGAAGAAAAAGCAGAGATTAGAAAAGAAAAAGTTCCTAATGCGGAACCTATGACTGCTCAACCTCTTGAAGTAGCATAATTAATGACAGTTATTATTAAAAATTCTAAAAAGACAATAATAAGGGCTACAAGAGTAGACCCTAGTTTATTGCTAAAACAGAAAAGAATAAAAGATGTTTTAAAAGTAGGAGATAATCCTACTATTACATTTTATTATACTAGACCTGTAGGATGTAAAGTATTTCCTCGAACTATGGTTACTTTACAAGATGTATTTTTAAGAGATTATAAAGGGAAGAAGAAATCACCTAAAAAGCTTATATATGAACTTGATGAAATGCAAGAAGATATGGGTGCTATAGGGTATAGTATATAATAATTAAATAATTTTTTAACTCTCATCCAATCACAGAGTATTCCTAGAGAGTAAGATGACAACTTAGAGAGTAGGAATATTTTATATTTAGTCATTAAATCAAGGTGTAACCTTGTGAGAGTTAATATACTCCATTCGTCTAGGGGTTAGGACGCCAGGTTTTCAGCCTGGTAACAGCAGTTCGATTCTGCTATGGAGTACTAAGCTCTTTGAATTGAAGATAAACAACCTTTTGGGTATGGTCGGCTAGATTGGTTAAACTGTATCAGCAGTTGTGTTTATTGTAGATGTAATTTAAACAAACCATGAAATTCCTAGGAAACTCTGTCGCCTTGGTGAACAGTAGAAGATTGCAAAATGTGGTATTGAGGTTGGTGTTTAAAATATCCCATAACTGAAATTTGGAACAGAGAGTTTTTTAATGGGGGATTAGCTCAAGGTTATAATGTGACTACAAGGAGTGTACAAATACTTGTAGGTGTAGTTATATAGGTCAGAGCACTGACAGGAGAGTCAGAGGTTGCAAGTTCGATTCTTGTATCCTCCACAATATTTATCTTACCAAGACTATGGTTAAGATGAATATTTATTATGTAGGCAGAAATGTCTACCCAGAGTTTAAATCCTCTACCATAGAAGAATGTTGTGACTATCTTAAAAATGAGAAAATAATCTCATTAGATATAGAAACAACTAGAAAATATGATGGAAGATTTGGTAAAGGTGAGGGCTTAGATCCTCATCTAACAAACATAGTAATGTTACAAATAGGAGATAAGAAAAGGCAATATGTGATTGATTATAGAGTCACAGACATTTCTCCTTTAATACCATTACTATCTGATCCAACCATTACATTTGTTGGACAGAATATTAAATTTGAATACAAACACCTATTCCATAACGTAGGAGTCCGCTTAGAAGGACTTTATGATACAATGGTAGTTGAACAAATTCTATTTAATGGTCTAAATGTAAGAGCTTCTCTTGAAGTGTTAAATCTGAAGTATTTAAATATACAAGTAGATAAATCTACTCGATTAGGATTTTTAACAATAGGAGATAGACCTTTTACTATAGACGAAATCAAGTATGGCGCAGAAGATATTTTATATCCTCTTTTAATACGTGATAAACAGTTACTAGACATTGATTCTAAAAAAATTCAAAACTGTGTGAATTTAGAAATGCTTTTTATACCTGTCCTTGGTGACATTGAGTATAGAGGTATGCATTTCAACCAAGAACGATGGAAAGTAACATATAATGAGAACCTAGTAAAAGTACAAGAGCTTCGAGACATCTTAAATGAGTATGTAGTGCTGCGTTATAGAAAGACCTATTTTGTTAAGCAACAATTAGATTTATTTGATAACGATATAACTTGTAATATTAACTGGGGTAGTCCTCTTCAAGTAGTAGGGTTCTTTAAACACCTCGATATATGCCCACAGGCTACATCTAAGACTACTAAAAAATTAACTTATACTGTTAATGCAAATGTATTAAGGGCATCCTTAAACACCTCTAATAAGGATATACTTCCTTCTAAGAGAAAGCTTATTGATACATATTTAGCATATAAGGAATTAAAACAATCTTGCACAACATTTGGTATAGACTTCTTTAAACATGTAAATCCTATTACTAATAGGTTACATAGTAATTATAGACAAGTATTAAATACAGGTCGTATCAGTAGTAGTGGACCTAATTTACAAAATATACCTTCAAACCAAAGATTCAGACATGCATTTGATGCCCCCTTACATCATAAAATTGTAAATGCTGATTATTCTGGTCAAGAACAAATTATATTAGCTAATAAGTCTTTAGATAAAGATTTATTATATTTTTATGAGCAAGATTTAGGTGATATGCACAGTTTTGTAGCATCTAAAATATTCCCGGAGTTAGCTGATTTATCTCTTGGAGATATTAAAGCTAATCATAAAGACAAAAGACAAATAGCTAAAGCTGCAGGCTTTGCTATTAATTATGGTGGAAATGGTTATACCATTTCACAAAATCTAGGTATTTCCGCTGAACAAGGCGATAAAGTATATGAAGCTTATTTTAAAGCTTTTCCAGGATTAAAAAATTATTTTAAAAGAGTACAACAAGAGACTCTAAAAAATGGTTATATTTTAATAGATCCTATTACTAATCGTAAAAGTTGGTTTATAAAGCCAACTACTCCTAGAGAAAGAAGTAAAATTGAACGTGCTGCACTAAACTATCCAATACAAGGAGAAGCAGGTGGTATTACTAAATTTGCCCCTATTTTATTTAGGAAATGGGTAATGGAAAATAAACTAGAAGATTTTATTTATATGACTAATATAGTACATGATGAAATCAATGTAGAATGCCATGAAAATTATACTAAATTGGCTTCAGAAAATTTAGAATTATGTATGAAAAAGGCGGGTGACAAGTGGTGTAAAACTATACCTCTTGGAGCAGAAGCTGTCATCACTGATTACTGGAACCATTAAAAAATTAAAAAGTATGGCTTTAACAAAAAATGACACAGAAGTACAATGTATGAAATCTCTTGTAGATTCATATGAAATGCCTGTTTTTGCAGTAGATATGATTAAGGACGCTTATAATACAACCGATCCTTTTATAATTGCAAATTTATTAATTGAAATTTTTGAAATAGATAATTTATCTATTGAAGAAATTATAGAATTAATACATTTAGAAACTATTCCTCTAGATAAGTCATTTACTTGTACTCTAGCAAATATTTTTTAAAAAAAACTAAAGAATGAGTAACAATATTGAATGTCCTAAATGTTTTAACACTTCAGAAGTGTTTGATACAAAGAATAAATTCAAGAAATGTTCTCTATGTAAAGGAAAAGGAGAAGTACATCCTCACTTAAGTGAGGATTATATTTCTTCTATAAATGTAATAAATATATACGATGATGAATTCTATAATTCTCAGTACTAACGTACTAGAAGAAGTAGGAATCTCAGCAGTAGAATTTTTATTTTTACATTTTATTCATACTGAAGAAAATTTTGGTATGACCTTTAATGAAATAGATGTAGAAAAATTACAAGAAAAAAAATTAATAAAAATAAGCAGCAAAAATGAAATAATACTAAGACAACAATCTATTGATTTAATTGAATTTTCTTTAATAGAAGTAGACATTTCTTTTAATAACAAAAAAAAGAAAGTAACCAAATCAAGTAGAACTATAAATAAAGAAGTTGACGATTTTGTAGACGAGTTTAGACATAAATGGCATGGCTTAAAAGCTGGTGCTATGGGTGGAAAACAAGCTTGTGTACAAAAACTAACAAGATGGATGAAGGATAACCCAACAGTTACTCCTGAAAAAATCTTATCTGCAGCAGATTTATATTTATCAACAGAAGGTAGAGATGTAAGATTTCTACAACGTGCAGATTATTTTATCTATAAGCAAGACTCTGGAAGGAGTGAAGCTAGTAGATTATCTGCGTATGTTGATGATATAGTTATAGGTACTACTAATGATGATTGGACTACTAAATTAAATTAAACTATATGAGATTATACTCAAGAGTCTATGAAGACTTAATCACCAGAAGAAATAATGTTCTATCTGGTAAAATTAACTGTATACCCTGGGGATTTCCAAGATTTGAAAAGGAAATAGCGGGTGTAGAACAGGGAAAATATTATTTAATAACTGCGAATAGTAAAGTGGGTAGATTTTGCCCCTATATATAGTAATATATATAGCAAATTCAGAATCCTTAGTTAGAAGCTAAGGGGTTAATTTATTTAAAACAAAAATGGCAGTAGATCTTAAAATTAAAGTAGCCACAAAGGATGTACCTTTAAGTGGAACTAGAAAAGAATTTTTACGACAATTCTTATCAAACCGCCCTCCAACTTATTTTTTAAATGGTAGAGAGCAAGCTAGCGCAAAGACTCATAGGTCTTTTTCAGATTTACATGCCTTAACTAAAAACAGATTTCAAAGAACTTCCTTAGATGCAATTATTAGAATAGTTGCACAACTAAATATAGAAGGACTATGTGATGTAGTTTGGTGTGGGCAAGTTAAGAAATTTGTAGTACGCGGAGGAAAATCTTCTCCTGGAATACCATTTGTTACTAATTATTCAGTAAAGTACTTTGAAAAAACTAAAGGGGAGGATGGTATTACTTACGAACAACTTATACAAGTAAGAACAGCTCAAAACATTAAATAACAATAAAAAAGAAGAAAACATGAAAAAATCAACTATAATTAAAATGTTTGTAAATGCCTATAACTGGAGATAATAACGGATTAGATTACTTAGTCCGTGATGTAGGGCAAGATATAATGCCAACAGCAAATGGGTATGGAGAACTAAAATTATTTAGTAAAATACTTTATGACAAAGATTTCTCAGTAAGAGAAGTAGTAGAATCTACGATTTCAATTCTTAGTACTAGAATAGATAGTAAATTACAAACTTTGTCTACTAAAGCTTCATGTCCTTTTCCTCCTATCTATAACTCTTTAATAGAGAAAACTAAAACACAAAAAAGATTATCATTATATGACGTAGAAGGAGTAACAATTACCTCTTCTCCTTATTTTCTTTTAACTGATAATATTTCTCTTGTTTTTAGAGGTATAGAATACGTACAAGCTGGTAAAATGGGATCAGTTTATTGTAGAAAAACTTAAATAAATTAGCTAACGGGGAAACCCTTTAAATTACAACTATGTATATTGATATAGAAAAATTTAAATCATTCTTAATTAAAGAAGGGTTTACAAAAGATGGTCCTTTAATGAGGGCGCATCTAGAATTACTAGAAAACTATACTAGTAGAAATAAAGGCAATCCCGTGCCGTCAATTGATAATAAAGAAATTAAAATGCTACAAGAAGCTATTTATGGTTATATAAATAGAGATAAGATTGATAAAAATCGTATCAAAGATTTTAGTGATTTATTTCTTAAATTACAAAACGGTGTAGAGACTGACAATGAACAACCTAAATGTAATGAATGTAAATGTAGTGGTGACACTCCATGTATGTGTAATTAGGTTGATGAGACAGTCCGAACTTATAAATATAAATCAATTTTAAATATTAATTATTAAATTAAATTACAATGGCAGAGACAAAACAAGATCAAGTTATCGTTGGAAACCCTAAAAGTTTCGCTTTAACACAAGGAAACACGTATGATGTAATTGAAAGAGATGGTAGAAAAATTACTATCGTTAATGACAATAATGTCACTTCAACTTATTATGCAAGTGTATTTAAAGATGAAGGTAAAAGCAAAGCTAAAGCAGAAGCTAAACCAAAAGCTGTAGTATTACCTACAACTCCAGAAATTATGGAATCATTTAATTATGATTTAGAAAATGGAACTATAGGTTTTGAAGTACAAGGTAATCCTTTTGTATTTGCTACTGGTTTAGGTAATGCTTCAACTAATATTAGTTGTGGAGTACGTCAAATTTTTGGATTAAACAATTTTATAGACTCATGTACTGAATATTTGGAAGAAAATTTACCACATATTCCAGCAGAGTTACGTGATGAAATTGTTGATGCAATGTTTGTAGCAGGAGTGAAAGCTTTAATGGAGAATGTAACACAAGTTGCAATGTTTCTAGCTTCGACTAATACTAATTATGCAGAATTTTCAAGATTAGATGCTCAATTGAGTCCTATGACAGTAGCTTCTCATACTAGAATGAACCCTAATTCAAATAATGAAATTAAGGTTTGGGTATTAGATCAACAATTTACTAATTAATAATTGTATAAATTATAGAGTTTAGCAGAAATGACTAAACCATTTTTTTAATTATGAAGATATATTGTAAAGATACTTCTCGTTTAAAAAAACGAAGAAGAATTAAGATTACACTTGTATTTCTTCTAAAACATAGACCTGCTACTTTTACAAATAAAAGTTGTACTACATTACAATGTAGGAAAAAAAAGAGCAGGTCTTTCACTGAATTATTCTTAGTAGTAAAAACTATTCATCCTAGTTTAACTTGGAAAAAATATGCTACTACAATTAGAGAAATTCTGGAAGAACAGAATGTTGCAAGATTAGTATTTTGTACAGGTGTACAAAAAGTTACACTTGATACCCATTTTTTATATATGGCTGCACATAGTTCTACTATGATACCAAGGGTATTATATAATTATCATGTAGATTATAATTTCTATAAAAAAGGAAAAGGAAATCACTCTATAAGTGAGATCTTGCCTTTGATGGGGTATACTAAAAAAGAAATACAAAAAGTAAAATCTAAATTTAGAATTAAAGAAAAAGTAACAACTTGAAAACTCAAATAACCGATTGGTTATTTTTGTATAATACTATTCAACAAGTTATTGATAGACAACTAAATATTAAACTAAAAATATTTTACTTTAGTTTAGAGATGTCTAAAGAACAAAAAATGTTAGCAGCCTTCTCTAACATTTTATATGTAAAAGAAGGTATTAGAATTGCCCCTAAAGATCTAAGAAGCACCAAAGCTGATAATGTTCTTACAGAGGATACTATTGAACTTATCCAAAAATATGAACCATATTTTAATAAGATAGAAGAAATAGTTGAATTTATAGACGACATTAGAAACCCAACAGGTATCTACAAGTTCGTAAGAGAATATGCTTATGCAAATGGTACGCAGCACATGAAAAAAGTGCAATTTAAAAATAACAAAACTGATGAAATATTTGAAAAAGAAATAGATGACTGGTATGAGCCTAATGACCCTGACGAATATGTTATGGTTATTATTGATCACATTAGTTTAATCTCACCTGAGTCTAAAAATGGGCACAAGTTAGGTTTACATGCATCTATTGTAGAACTTTCTTCAAATTATTTAATTAAACTTAGAAATAAGTATAATTATATTCCAGTTGTTATTCAACAACAAGCCTCTTCTCAAGAATCTATTGAGAACCTTAAGGCTAATAGATTAAAACCCACTCTAGATGGGTTAGGGGATTGCAAATTAACACAGCGTGATGCTGATGTCATATTAGGAATATTTAGTCCTTTTAGACATGAAATTCCTGTTTACTTAGATTATGATGTAAAGAAGTTCAGAGATAATATCAGATTTCTTGAAATTATAGGAGGTCGTGAAGGTGGTGGTGGAACTACGTGTCCAGTATACTTTGACGGAGCTGTAAATTATTTTAAAGAACTCCCACTTCCTAATCAACATGAACAGATTAAAAAAGTATATGATTTCTTAGCAGAGATCAGGAAATAAATTAAACTCTCATCCAATTGCAGGCTTAAGGCTAAATGAAGTAAATACTAGGGTTAATACTTAGTTGGCTCTTGAAGGAGTACTACTGTCAAGAGATGAAACAAGAAAAGACTGACGTTATTATACCAGTTAGATAAGTGAATCAAGGTGCAACCTTGTGAGAGTTTTTTTAAAAAACAATAATTTATGAATTTAGGTACAAGAACAAACAAAGGAAAACTTCGTTGGTCTCTTGTTTCTTTTAAAGCTTTAGAACCAATGGTAAAAGTATTAATGTTCGGTGAACAGAAATATTCTGCCCATAATTGGAAAAAAGGTTTAAAATGGACAGAGATTATTGAAAGCTTACAAAGGCATTTAAATGCTTTGCTAGCTGGAGAAGATGATGATCCTGAAAGTAATATTGCTCATGTTGGGCATATATTATGTAATGCAATGTTCTTATCTTATATGTATCTTTTCCGTAAGGATTTAGATGATAGATATAAAGATCCAAATTTTAAAAAATAAATTCATAAATCAAAAACATTAATAATGATAAAAGAATTAATGAACAGTCCTTGGACTGCAGCTTTAGTAGTATTAATAACTCAAATTATATTTATATATTTTAGAACTTTAAATGTAATTTATGTAGCTGACCGCAGAGTATGGGCATCTATATTTACAGGTGTCGTTATAGGCGCATCTTGGTTAATAGCAATATCTATTGGAGTAGGAGCAATTAATGCGGAGCAATGGCAACCATTGACAGCACACCTTATTGGTGGTGCATTTGGAACATGGTGGGCTATGCGACACAAATCAGTACGAAAATGAGTAAAAATACACAACGACAACATTATTTACATCAATTAACTACTGGTGTGCAAAAACGAGAAGTGAATGGCAAACGTAGACGAACATTTTCTAGCCCTAGAAAGAGAAATACTAGCTAGAGGATTTAAATATGAAGACCCTAATAGAAAGGGTATAAATAGAATACAAATACCTACATATACTTTCAAACATAATTTTAAAGATGGTTTCCCAGCGATAACTACTAAGAAATTATTTTTTAAAGGAGTTGTAGGAGAATTAATATGGTTCTTACGAGGAGATACTAATATCAAGTATTTACATGATAATAGTATACATATCTGGGATAAAGACGCAGCTAATTTCTCTTCTAAGGGGGATTTAGGACGTATTTATGGCGCTCAGTGGAGAGATTGGCGGACCCCTTATATATATGAGGGTGATGAATTTACTTCCACTGACCAAATAGGTCGCTTACTCAAGAACTTAATAAGTAATCCGATGGGTACACAGCATATTGTCACTGCATGGAACCCAGCTGAATTGGAGAATATGGCTTTACCGCCATGTCATTGGAGTTTTGAGATATTGGTTCAACCATTATCTCAAATAGAGTCTGAAGAATACTCATGTGAGAGTAAGAAAGATGTTCCCATCTACGGCTTTACGTTGAAATGGCATCAGCGTTCAGTTGATACATTTCTAGGATTACCCTTTAATATAGCATCATATGCTGTATTAGCTCATCTTATTGCAGAGATTACTGGAATGGCATCATTAGCTATTGAAGGAGATTTAAGTAATGTTCATTTGTATGAACCTCACCTAGATGCAGTAAAAGAGCAAATGTCACGAAGTACTAAGTTGTATAATAGTAGAACTGATTTAATACTATCAGAAAAAATCAAGACCTTATGTGCCTTATATTCTAAGGGTGATATTTTACTTGATGAATTATTTTCTAAGATGGATATTAATGATATTTCATTAACACCTTATACTTCACACCCCTCACTGCAAGCAAAGATGTTTGCAAGGGACAATTAAAAACCAAGAGATAGTACGCAATACTATTCGAGTTCTACACAACGGGATCTAATAAATATTTAAAGCATTTAGTCACTTTATGACTCGCCAATGGCAGCAACAAACAAATATTTTATTATGTCGGTAGATGTAGTTTATTATTAATTTTTAAATTAAAAAAAATAGGAATGAATAATAATGGAAATGAAAAACTGAATTCTTCTAGAGATGTGGTAAATAGATCAGTCTCTAGATACAGTTATATGGGTAGTGGTTTATCTAAAATCTGGAATAACAGACGAAGATATCGTACTATTTAATTAATTAAAGAGTGGAAGGTAAAGGACGGAAGAATATGAGTGATTGAATTACCAAAAGAAAAATTGAAAGCAGACAGAGTCAATCCACAGACTATGGTTATTTTTAGTCAACCTAAGATGGGAAAGACTACTGTCGTTTCAAAACTAGATAACTGTTTAATGTTAGATCTAGAAGACGGCTCTCATTTTGTAGATGCATTAAAAATTAATGTACAAGAAAAAGCAAAAGAAGAGAATAAGAAACCTATAATAGTTTTAAAACATATTATTAATGCTATTAAGTTAAAAAATGATGAAAATAAAGCGTATACATATAAATATATTGCAGTTGATACTGTAACAGCTTTAGAAGAAATTGTTTTGCCACTAGCAAATAAAATGTATAAAGCTACTAATATGGGTAGAAATTGGGTCGGAGATGATGTAACAACGCTTCCTAACGGAGCAGGATACAAATATACTCGTGACGCTTTATCTACTGTCTTAAATGAACTAGGAGAAATTTGTGAAACATTAATTATATTAGGACATGTAAAAGATAGACTAATTGAACGCGAAGGGAAAGAAATGCCTGAACGCGGTTTAGCCTTAACTGGAAAAAGTTCTTCTATATTATGTTCTCAAGTAGACGCCGTAGGGTATTTATATAGAGACAATAATAAAACAATTATAAACTTCGCCTCCTCGCCAAATCTATTGGCAGGAGCTAGATGTGAGCACTTAAAAGGACAAGAAATTGTCATCGCCACATCAAATGAATCTGGAGACATCAATGTAGATTGGACTCAGATTTTTTTAACAACTTAAAAACAATTAAATTATGCGGAAGGTACTAGGTCGGAAGAAAGATTTATGAATATAGACTTAAATGGAAAAGAATTTGAAGGAACTGCCATTTTTAATGGTGGAAATGCGGGATTAGCAAAAGATGTAAGTATCTTTGTTAACAAAAGAAAAGTCGATGAACCTGAGAATTACCCTGATTACAAACTTATTATAAAAGATAGTTCTGGTGCAGAATTATCACAAGGATTTTATTATTTTACCCCAAATGCTCAAAAAGATGAAGCATATAATGACAAACGAGCTACACAAGAAGTATCAAGAGTACTTCATTTGACTCGTGCCGTTATGGGTAGTGATTATACATTCCCTGCAGAAGTAGCATCAGTAAAAGAAGCCTATGACCTCTTATTTAAATTAGTAAATGAGAACGTGGAAGGCAAAACATTTAATGTATTTGTAACGTATGGTACTACTATGCGACCAAGCAAATACTTAGGAGTACGTTATTTTGATTACATTGAACCAGCTGGAGGAGTCTCTAGACTGCGTGTGAAAAGAACAGATAGTATGGAAAGAGTCGTTGCCGACGTTCCTACAATGCAAATTTCTAGTAATTCAGAATTACCTCAATCTCCAGGAGGATCTAAAACAGAAGATTGGATCTAAAAAATTTTATTAATTAGTACTAGGGAGCTTCGGCTCCCTATACTATAATTTAAAACCCAATGGCTATTAATTTAAATAAAAAATTAGTTTCTAAAGATGGTTTATTACAATATATTAAAGATATAGATGTCTATCGTCTATATAGTGGAGAAGAAGTAGATATGACTACAAATATCTTATCTCCTATTAGAGCAGAAGATCACCCATCATTTGGTTACTTTGTAGGAGAATCTGGAGAAATTTGCTTCAATGATTTTACTGTAAAGGAAACGGGAGACTTTGTTAAATTATTACAATTAAAATTTGGATATTCTTTCTTTGAAGCATTGAGCCAAATTGCAACAGATTTTAATCTTACTACACATTTTCATTGTAAAACTATGACTAAGTTTAATGAAAAAAAAGAGAATAAAGATTTTAAAAGTAGAGAAGAAATATTAAGAGGAATAAATATAAATAAACTAGGAGTCCGTATGAGAAAATGGGCGGCTTATGATTTAGCATATTGGGAACAATTTGGTATTACCAAAGAAACTTTAATAAAATATAAAGTTTTTCCAATAGATTATATTTTTTTTGATACCAAACAATCTCCAATTCAAGCAGATAAATATGCTTATGTATTCTATGAATTCAAAGATAATAGATGTACAATGAAAATTTATCAACCTTTTAATAAAGAATTTAAATGGTTAAATAATCATAATGATTCTATATGGCAAGGTTGGACTCAATTACCTAAAAAAGGAAATCAATTAATTATTACTAAATCTTTAAAAGATGTAATGACTATTACTAGTGTATTAAATATACCTGCAGTATCCTTACAATCTGAATCTGTGTTACCTAAACAACATATTATAGATGAATTAGATAGACGATTTGAAACTATGTATTTATTATATGATAATGATTTTCATAAAGATATAAATATAGGATTGGCTTTAGGAGCTAGAATTGTAAAAGATCAAAATATTATACAATTAACAATTCCAACTATTTTTCAACAAAAAGATATTAGTGATTTAGTAAAAAATTATGGGAAAAAAAAGTCGGAGGAAATCTTCCACGAAAGAATCAAAACGCCTTTCTGAAAGGAAGAAAAAAGAGCGTAAACAAAATAAAAAACTATTAAAAAAAGAAAATATGGTAGTAAAACCAACACCAAAAGTAAAATTAGTAGCAGTATATGGTACGCTATTAAGTAAATGCCATAATAATCGTTGTCTAGATGACGCTAAGTTTGTAGGGGAATTTTGGTCAGAACCAATATATCAAATGTATTCTACCGCTTCAAAAGCTTTTCCTTACCTTTTAAAAGGAGGTTCTACCTCTGTTAAAATGGAAATATACTCCTTTACTGATAATGGAACAGAAGAGGGATTAGATAGGCTAGAAGGAGTATCTAGCGGGCTTTACGATAAAGGAAGTATCCAAACTCCTTCAGGAGAAGCAATTCTTTATATCAAAAAAACTAAATTTGGGGATAAAGACCCACAAATAGTTATGGGAGATTGGAAAGATTTTAGAAAAACATCTAAACTTTAATTATGGCTGTCGTAAAAAGGTTAAAAAAAAGAACACCTAAGGGAATTAAAAAACGTCGTAAATTCACTAGTTTTTATCCTCAAATTTTAAGTAGACACCCTTCTCATTCATGCTTAAGAAAAGTTAATAAAGGACTTCCTCTATTTAAATTTCGTTCTGTCATTAGATTTGGTTCTAATACAACAATAAGAGATACTACAAATAAAGGAGGTAACCGTGTAGAGATTAATACTATAGAAGCTATTGCTAATTCTTCTAATAAAAGGCTAATGAAAGAATGTTTCTTAAGAGGGGATGTAAGAACAGCTTTATGGTATACATACTCTGGAGGAACACTCTTAGATAAAATTAATAATCAAACTATTCAATTAGATGAACTAATATTTCCTATTATTGCTAAAAAAATATTTGGTAGTAGAAATAAAGGAAATACTAAATTAGATAATCTAGACGCATTTAAAAATTATATAAAAAGTAATAGCTTAACAAATGTTATTTTTGAAAAATTTTATAATTATGCTAGAGAATACAGATTACATGTAACAGAAGATGGGTGTTTCTATACTTGTAGAAAAATGATGAAAAGAGACACTCCAGATGAACACCAATGGTATAAAAATGATGCCAATTGTGTTTGGATATTAGAAGAAAGACCTGATTTTGATAAACCCAAAAATTGGGATGATATTATTAATGAAAGTGTAAAAGCATTAAAATCATGTGGACTAGATTTTGGAGCAATAGATTTAAGAATCCAATCAAATAAAGAAGGAAGTAATCCTTCTTTTATCATAGTGGAAATTAATTCTGCCCCTTCATTTGGGACTTTAACACAAGAAGCATATAAAATTATGTTACCTAAATTACTTTTAAAAAAATCTAGATTGTAATGGAATTAAAAAAAAAAGATACCCTAAAAATTTTAGTTATTTCGCACCCAAATGCGCTTTATAAAAAATTTTTAGAAACTATATTTAAAAATATAGAAATTGAATACGTAGTTTTTCACCCAGACAACTTTCAACCTTGTAACCTTATATTATTAACTGGAGGAGCTGATGTTAATCCTAGATTATATAAACAACCAGTTGGACAATATACCTTTATAAATTTAAAGAGAGACGAACTAGAAAATTTATTAGTAACTCGTTATGACAGTACTCCTAAACTAGGGATTTGTAGAGGCGCACAGTTTTTAACAGTTATGTCTGGAGGTAAATTAATACAACATGTTAATGGACATAATAATACACATACTATACAAACAGGTTTTGATATGCCTGCGGGGCATTTTAAATCTTATGTAATGAGTTCTTCGCATCATCAAATGATGTACCCTTACAATTTAAAGGAGAATCGTTTTAATATTTTAGCTTGGTCCGAGTATTATCATAGTACTACATATTTAGATGGGAAGGATAAAGAGATAAATATAGCTGAAGATTTTTTAGAATGTGAAATTGTACATTATAAAAATACTAATAGTCTATGTATTCAAGGACATCCTGAATATTCGGGTGTACCTACAGAAACAGTAAAATTAGTCAAAAAATTAATTAACGAATTTCTAATCAAATGATTAAAATAAAAGGAATTTCACTTGGAGCAGATCCTGAATTATTCGTAGAGAATACAAAAGGAGAAATTGTTTCAGCAGAAGGTATGATAGGGGGAACAAAAGAAGAGCCTAAATATCTTACTACAAAAAAAGCAGGTCACGCAATTCAAGAAGACAATATTATGGTAGAATTTAATATTCCTCCATGTTATACAGAAAATGAATTTGTAGCAAATTTAAATATCGTAGAAGAACATTTAAATACTTTATTAGCCTTACAAGATGGTTGTAAATTAAATTACAGTGCTTCTGCAGAACTTAATCCAAAATATTTACTTACTCCCCAAGCTAAAATGTTTGGATGCGAACCAGATTTTAATGTACACTTAAAAGAACCTAATACTTCTCCTGATCCAAATACAAATTTACGTACTGCTGGAGGGCATATTCATATTGGATATTCTAATCCTGACACTGAAGTTAGTGAATTTATAGTTTACGCTATGGATATTATGTTAGGATTGGCTTCTGTTGATCTAGACCAAGACGATAGAAGAAAAGAAATGTATGGTTTAGCAGGTTGCTTTCGTTTTAAATCATATGGAGTAGAATATAGAAGTCTATCTAATTTTTGGCTTATTAGTGAAGAATTAAAACGATGGGCTTATCAAAAAACACATGATGCTATAGATTTAGTAAATAGTGGACTAGTTCCAGAATTAATAGAAAAGTATGGAACTGATATTAAAGCTGCAATAGATACTAATGATAAACCATTAGCTAAAGAAACTATTGCTAAAATAAATAAAATACTAACAAAAAAACTTATAAACGTATGTGTGGAATAATGGCATGGGCAGGACGAAGCCCTAAATCATTTAACCCAGATAAATTTAATGCTCTGGGCATAATGAATCAAACAAGAGGTACTAATTCTTGTGGTGTTACTGTTGATGGAAAGATTTACCATGGTATAGATAATACTAGTAGATATTGTGATTTTCTTGCCGAAGGCGGATTTCCTCTACCTATGAGTATACCTATAGTTATTGGTCATACTAGAAATAGTACAGTAGGTAAAAATACTGCAGCAAATGCACATCCATTTGGATATGGTGAAGCAAAAGCTAACAAAGAATTATTTGAATTTATAGGAGTACATAATGGTACTCTTTATAACTATAAAGATTTAGCAGAAGATAATAAAATTGATACAACTAAATCTATAATTAATGAGAAAAATACTAGTTTTGTAGCTGATAAAATTGATAGTGAAATACTATTAGAAATTATATATAAATCAGCAGATTTTAAAGTTCTTAGTAGATACAATGGTGCAGCAGCTTTAGTATTTTGTAATGTAAATGAACCTGAATATATATATGCATTTCATGGAGCATCTGTTAAAAGTTTAGATGGAAATGATAAAGCTTTATATATTGAAAGAGAATTATGGGCTTGGCAAGAACATAAAAATAGTTTATATATTTCTTCTCAAGAACATGGATTACAAGCTATTGGGGGTACAAAAGAAACTATGACTCATTTACAAACTAATACAGTTTATAAAATTAAACATGGTAATTTAGGTGGTGCTAAACAATTTCATCTTTCGAGATCAGCTCAACAACATGACAAAATTTCTGCTTATTTTTCTACTCAAAATAGAAATAAAAGAAAAGCAACTCCAGTAAATGATGCTCTTACTAATGCATATGACAACACTAGTGGCGGAGGGACTAAAAATAAAATTCCCTTTCCTGTACGCGGATCCAAATCTTCTATTATCCTACCAGATGATGCTAACATTCATAATGATAAAAAAATGGAACCTGATTCTAAAAGAATTAGTGTTCAAAAACTTCGTTACTGTAGAAACGGGCATGAGATTAATGGTATTTTTATATGGATTACTAATGTTGGGCTATATTTTATCGGGTATAACATGATCCAAGCTGAAAAAACCTTTAAGAATCTTATTGATAAACAATGGTATAAAGGTGATTTTGTCTATGATACCGCAATATTAGAAGGAGCTAAAGAAAAAGAAATAACAATTCCTTTAAAATCTTCACTTGGATTTAAAAAGGACAGTTTTAATTGTTTAGAGCATTTTCATTTTTTTATTGATGGCGCAAAAATTTTAAGTTATACTGATTGGATATCTGCTACATCTTTTATAGAGAAAGGTAATGGCTTTAGTGTTCAAGCACTTTCTAACATTACTTGTCACCCAATAGTTGATACTAAATATAAGAAAGGAAACCATGAACAAGGTATCTTTCATAATGGAGTATTAGCAACAAGTCCAGGATTCACTCCTTTAGGGTCTAATAAAACTTATAGACTTAATAAAGGAAATTGTACAGCTATTACTATTGTAGATGGAGCTAAACATAGAACTCCTTTTAGTAATTTAGTGTTAATACAAACAGCTTTAGAATTAAATGAGGAAAATAGTAGCACGGTAATAAGCTTAGCTGCTAATAGCCCTTCTAGTAAAAAAAGTTTAGTAGATGCTTTAGCTGAAGATACTCTGAATAAGTTAGTGGATGAATTATTTCTACCTGCAATTGAAACTTTTCAACATAATAGAGATAGGTTACGTCCTTTCGCTAAATATGAGTTAGGTAAAGATGCTTTAGAAATTAACGAAAGTTTTCTTAAAAGAGCTTGTGAATTAGTAATGATGGAAATTAACGATTAATTAATAGTAATATTATGAGCAAAGTTACTAAAAAACACCACCCTGATATAGTTACTACTGTATCAGGGATTAAAGAAACAAAAGCTGCATGTCGTTATATAATGGGACAGTATTATAAAACAGGTATAAGTACAGAAGAAAATTCTGGAGATGTGTACCAAATAGATATAGCAAAATCTAATTTAAAAAAATGGTATAGATTTGATACAGGGTATATTATTTATGACCATACAAATAAAATGTATATGTTAAAAACAAATCTTGAAGCCATTGTAGAAAATGGTATTGTAGGGTTTGAGCAGGATGGAACAGCTACCTTTGGTAGTTTTAGTCATTTCTTAACTGATCCTCCTACTACTGAAGTAAGTATAGGGAATATTATCTATATATGTTTATCTGAGGATTTAGTTAAAAATAATTTAAATTATAAAGAAGCTATTTTTGATGGAGTATATTATAAACGTAATAGTATTCCAGCTATAAAATTCATAGAACCAGTAAAATGTAGCCAAGAATATAAAAATAGCCTAAATTATGATTCAAAGGGTATTACTAGCCAGTGGATGGACTTTCATGGGGATTTATATAATCCTAACTATTTTAGACAAGTAGAAGTATATGCTCCAATACTAAAAGGATTATCATTTGGAGTAGAATTTGAAACTATTAAAGGAAAAATTCCAGAAAAAATATGTAAACCTCTAGGGCTAATACCTTTAAGAGATGGTAGTATTGATGGAGTAGAATATGTAACAATCCCTTTAGTAGGACAAATAGGAATGCAGACGTTAATAGATTCTGTTCTACAATTAAAAAAACGAACTAGATTTGATAATAACTGCGCTCTACATATTCATATTGGTAATATTCCTCGTACTGAAGAATTTTTTATAGGTTTATATAAAGTATTATTTAGATTACAAGATGAAATCTATGATATGTTTCCATTTCATAAATTAAAAAATCTTGGAATTAAAAAAAAACATTATACTAAGCCTTTACCAATAGGACCAATGTTAAAATTAGATAAAAAGATAAACTCTAAGACAGTTAGGAATAACTTTAACGTTATTTATAATTTTCTTTCTATGGGTAGTTCTTATGCTGATTTTGGAAATCATATGGATAATATTACAACCCATCCTTCAGACCCGCAAGGATCTCAAAAATGGAATATTAGGACTAGGTATCACTGGGTAAATTTAATTCCATTATTATTTGGAAATAAACAAACAGTAGAATTTAGAATACATACTCCTACCTATGATAATAATAAAATAATTAATTATCTTATTATTTGTACATCTATTATCAGTTACATAAAAGAGAACTTATCTAATATTTTAAAAGACGCTAGTTGTATTGCTGATTTAACGTTAAATGATGTATTAAGAAATACATTAGGTAATGATAATAAAGAAATACTATCAGAAGTTTCAAATTATATAGATCATAGAAAACAGTATATTAATCATAAAACCCGTCAAGGGGATTTAATTGCTAATGAAGATGATTTTATTTATAATTCAAGACATATAAATTGGAATAAAAATATGACTTCAGAGGAAATATTAGTACTTAGGGATAGGTTTGCCAAAAGATTAACTAGTAAAAAACGTAATACCTATAATTTAATAAATAATGTAGGACAGCCTATTACGCCTACACATGCGGTAAATACTACCACATTTCTAACGGGTATAGATCATGATGGATAAAGTAAAATTAGATTATGAACTAAAAATAGATTATGCAAAATTATTTCACCCAACATGGCAGTATAAGTTACACCATTTGTTAAAAAGTAATTATATGTATAATATAATGGCGTTCATTCATGAATTATATAATTCATCTGATTTCCCTCGTCCTAGTAAAAGTGTAATTTTTGAAGCATTTAAAAAAGTACCATTACCAAATGTGCAAGTAGTAATACTTACAGATGAACCTATTAACAATATTCAAGGGAATGGTATTGCTTTTGCTACTAAAGAAAGTATGCTTTTAAAGCCGAGTATGATAACAGAAGCAGTAGAGAAATGTATAGAAAGAAGTATCTATGGCGGTTGTAGACCAGGTTTTGATTTAACATTAGAACACTGGCTTAATCAAGGAGTTCTTCCTATACACGCCTCTCTAACAACTAGATTCTTAAAGAAAGGATCTCATATTAAACTTTGGGGAGAATTTACACGTACAGTTATAAAAACGTTAAATTCTAGACCTCCAGGATTAATATTTATATTGTTAGGAGATGAGGCTAAAAAATTTAAACCTTTAATTAGTGAGACTAACCATTACGTGTTGGAGTATTATGCACCAGTTGTTGCCGTCAAACAAAAGTTAGATTGGAAATGTCCTTGTTTTAAAAGAGCAAATGATATTTTAATTTCTAACAATGGACATAGTGCTGCTATCGAATGGTAATACAAAAATATGTATATATGGATAGCAGGCAATGTGCCTAGCTCAAAAAACTCAAAAATTAATACAAGTAGAGGTAGTTTTCACTCCAAGACCGTAAAAAAATATTTACAAAATCTTGGAGTGCAGACTTACTCTGTACGTAAACAAACAGTATTAGGGTATAAAACAAGACCTAATAAATTTGAAGCTCTACGAGAGAGTTTCGTGACCGCAATAGGCGAGAAAGAATATCCATTAAAAATAGGATTCCATTTTGTAAGAGGAACCAGACACAAATGTGATTTTCATAACATTGTCCAAATTATAGCCGACCTTATGGTAGCTCATAAATTTGTAGATGATGATAATATGGATTGTTTTCTCCCATTTCCACTCAAGCGCAAAGGTTCTTATTATTCATATGATAAAGAAAGCCCTGGAGTGATGATAAAAATTCTATAACAGAATGATAAAAGAAAACAAGGACGAATTAGAACAACTTTTTGAAATAAATCAAATATCTGACTTTGCATTAAGCTATAGTAGGATATCTGATTTTGATAGAAATGGTTCTAAAGCTTTGAATAAGCAACGTTCTGAATTAAAAGGAGTAGGAGTAAAAATAGGGTCATTAGTTGATGATTTATTACTAAATACCCACAATTTTGACAAATTATATTACCTCTATGATGGGAGTAAGCCTACGGCTACTCTTGGAAAATTATGTGATATAGTTACAGACAATTATAAAAGAACTCCTGCATTAACTACTTTATTAAAAATAGCTAAAAGAAATGGATTTTGGTTAAAATGGTCTAAAGATAAAGTCAAAGAAGCTATAAATACTCCAGAATTTTGGAGTTACATTAAAGCTGTATTTGTCTCTAGAAGTAAGATCTTAGTAACCACTCCTGATATTGAATTAGCAGAAAACCTTGTGAGTATTTTAAGGACTCATGAATATTCTAAACATATAATTGAAAATAGTATGGAACATCATAATCAATTTAAATTTAATATTGATTATAATGGATTTATATTAAGAGGGATTATAGATAAAGTAATTATAGACCACGAAACAAAAACAGTTAGATTAATAGATCTAAAAACAGGTCAAGGGACTGGTGCTGAATTTGTTTCAAGTTTTATTAAATGGAGATATTATCTTCAAGAAGCAGTATACATGAAATCTTTTAAAGAGATATGTAAACTTCAAAACCTAAAAGGTTATAAACTGCTTCCATTTCAATTCCTTTACATAGGAAGATCTGAACAACTACCCCTACTATTTACTGTCACTAAAACCTGGCATAAAGCTGCTTTAAAAGGCTTTACTACTACTGCAGGTTACAGATATAGAGGGTTACATGAATTATTAGAACGTATACGTTGGCATGTTGATAACAAAGTGTTTGATATTACCAAAGAAGTGTATGAATCTAAAGGTTCTGTTTTATTAGATGATAATTTCATCAAAATAGATAATTAATGAAAAAATTTATAAGTAAAAATGATTAATAAATCTAAAACTTACTTATTACCATTATTATCAGAATTAGTTGAATTTGATTTAAAATTTTACAAGAATATAAAGAATACTTATATATATGAAGATTTAGGAAAATATGAGAAGTGTATTATGATACTTCACGATTTTTCTTTTAAACTACCAGAATTTACACATTATGAACAGAAATTAATTAATAATGAATTGTTTATAGATTTAGTAGATGTAGGAGATCAAGTATTATATATATTTAAATTTCCAGAAGATTATTCACATGAATATGAAATGTTTAAGTTAGGTAAATATTCCCATTTTGGGGAGGATGCTAAAGAATTAATTCTTGGCTTCTTTACTAATATTTACCAACATAATTTAAATGCTGTAGAATTTTTACTCAAAGTTAAGCACATATTATTTAAAAATGAAAGACTAAGGAAAAAAATAGAATTAGATTTAAAAGTAAGACTACCTGTAGACGCTGAGCTATCAGATATTATGTCAGAAGAATGTGAAACTTTTAATCTATCAAAAATAATAAAAACAGAAAAAAATAAAGAATAAAATAATTATTCTGATAATATGCGTAATAAAAATTGTTTAAAACCAATATAATAAATGAGCATATTTGAAAAAAGAATTAATATACTACCCTATGAATATCCTGGATTGTTACACTATAAAGATGCTATTAGGCATTCTTATTGGATTCACACTGAATTTAACTTTACAGCGGATATAAATGATTGGATGATGAAAGTCTCTGATGAGGAAAGGGAAGTAATTAAGCGATCAATGTTAGCAATCGCACAAATTGAAGTAAATGTTAAAACCTTTTGGGCAGATATGTACAAAAGGATGCCTATCTCCGAAATTGGAGAAGTAGGTATGACATTTGCTGAATCAGAAGTAAGGCATCAAAACGCCTATGCACACCTACTAACTTTACTAGGTTTACAAAAAGAATTTGAAAAAGTTGTGGAAGTACCTGCTATAGAGCAACGAATCAAGTATTTAACAAAATATCTTGATGGTACAAGAAGCAAAAGTGATAAACTATATACTAAGAGTGTTTTATTATTCTCTTTGTTTATTGAACATGTGTCATTATTTAGTCAATTTTTGATTATGATGTCGTTCAATAAGGAAAAAAACCTTTTTAAAGGTATTTCTAACGTAGTGGAAGCAACCTCAAAAGAAGAGGACATACACGGTAACTTTGGAGCTGAGATAATCAATATTATCAAAGCTGAAAATCCAGAGTGGTTTGATGAAGAATTTGACAAACTAATCTATTCAGCCTGCGAAAAAGCATATGCAGCAGAGTGCAAAGTCCTTGATTGGATATTTGAGAAAGGTGAGTTAGAATTTTTATCAAAAGAGGTAGTACAAGAATTTGTTAAAAATAGATTTAACAATTCCCTAAATAAAATAGGGATGAAAAATTTGTTTGATATAAATATTGAATTACTAGAACCTACTATGTGGTTTGAAGTTGAGATTAAATCCACTAAAGAAGGAGATTTCTTCTACAAAAAGTCCATTGATTATAATAAAAAGTCTAAAAGTATAACAAAAGACGATTTATTTTAATTATGGAAGCAATATATAAACTAGTACTTGGGCAAGAAGCTCAAATAGGAAACCATTTAACAATTATGAGGGTACCTGGAGGATGGATATTTACTAAAAATAATACATTTTTTGGAGAACCAGATCAATATGTAGAACATAGTACGTTTGTACCATTTGATAATGAATTCCAGAATGGTTAATATGAAGAAAGAATATAAAAAATATTATTGGCTTAATGATGAAGCGAGACAGTTTTTATCAAGAGGTTATTTAAAAGAAGGGGTATCCCCTGAACAAAGAATTAAAGATATTGCAAATTATGCTGAAAAAACCTTAGGAATTAATGGTTTTGCTGAGAAATTTGAAGGATATATGAGTAGAGGTTTCTATTCATTATCTACACCTGTTTGGTGTAACTTTGGATTTGAAAAAGCATTACCAATTAGTTGCTATGGTTCTAATGTAGACGATACGATGGATAGTATCTTGAACGCAGCTAGGGAAGTAGGTATGATGTCCAAATATGGTGGCGGCACTTCAATATATTTAGGAAATATTAGAGCTAGAGGTTCTCATATTTCTGTTGGAGGTAAAGCAGATGGTCCCGTCCATTATGCTAAGATCTATGATAGTATTATAGATGTGTGTAAGCAATCAGAAGCTAGGAGAGGCGCTTGTGCCTTATGGCTTCCTGCAGAGCATCCAGATATTTCAGAATTTCTTGACATTGGCGCGGAAGGTAATCCGATTCAAAATCTACAATATGGAGTCACCGTCACAGACGAATGGCTTACTGAGATGATAATGAATGATGATTCCCCCAATAGAGAGATATGGGCTAAGATTATACAAAGAAGAAATGAATTTGGCTTTCCTTACGTGATGTTCAAGGATAACTCAAATAATAATTCACCGTATAAGGATCTTGGTCTGGAAATAACAGCAAGTAATCTATGTTCAGAAATCCAATTACCCACAGATAGTTACAATTCTTTTGTATGCTGTTTAGGAAGTATAAATTTGTTACATTGGCATGAGATTAAACAAACTGATGCAATTGAAACTTATGTATATTTCCTTAATGCAGTAATGGAGGATTTTATAAAAAAATCATCTGTACTTCCAGGTATGAAACGTGCTTGGAGATTTGCTAAAGAGCACAGAGCTCTTGGCTTAGGAGTATTAGGATACCATTCTTTTTTACAATCAGAATTAACTCCTATGGAGTCATTAAAAGCTAAAGCGTTAAATCATGAAATATTTAGCACATTAAAAGAACGTTCCGACATGGCTAGTCAGTGGTGCCACAATCACTTAGGATATACATCCTTACGTGACGGTTATGCAAATACTACTTTAGTAGCAATTGCACCTACCAAATCTAGTTCTTTTATATTAGGACAAGTTTCTATGGGTATTGAACCTATCAAATCTAACTATTTTGTCAAAGATTTGGCTAAAGTTAAGAGTGTATACAAAAATCCCTTTCTAGAGAAAGAATTAGACCTATACGAGCTTAATACAGCTGATACCTGGCAGTCTATTCTAGATAATGATGGATCGGTCCAACATTTAGAGTTTCCTTCTAAGGAGGTCTTTAAATCGTTTATAGAAATTAGCCCAAAAGAAATAATTTTACAAGCCGCACAAAGACAAAAATTTATTGACCAAAGTCAATCATTGAATCTTATGATTCATCCGTCTGTACCTGCAAAAGATATAAATAAATTATATTTATATGCATGGGAAGAAGGAGTGAAGACTTTGTACTATCAATTTAGTCAAAGTGCTGCTCAATCATTTGCAAGAGACATAAACGAATGTGTATCTTGTGAGGCTTAAGAGTATAAAGGGGAATCCGCCATTGTGATTCCCCGCTCTTATAATACAATTATAATAAATGAAGTTAGACTTAGTTAGGAATAAAATCCAAAACGAAG
>TARA_R110000851_G_scaffold185824_1_pt1 | contig 34912 bp, 12 predicted proteins | sample TARA_R110000851 | Tara Oceans TARA_R110000851 (sample SAMEA4397627) | marine metagenome | biome: Polar Biome; feature: [DCM] deep chlorophyll maximum layer (ENVO:01000326); material: water (ENVO:00002006), including particulate matter (ENVO:01000060) such as... | depth 17 m
AAGATCTCTTTCTTCAGTTTTCTTGACAGGGGTGGCTAGTTTCGCGATGGCAATAAGATTTTTATCCTCGTCATATATACCAATCTTAGAAATATAGGTTTGCTTTTTAAATGAAGCATCATAATCAGAGTATGCGCCACTCACAATGTTTTTTATTACAAGGTTTGGATTCTCAATATATCCAAAAGAGCTACTCATTCCTACTGTATCTTGAGAGTGTGATAAAAATGTTGGGTTATTTGAGAAATTTAGATCACCCCTTTCAGCCTGAGCGAACATTGTTAGCACTGGAGTTTCTGTTGATCCTGAAAATTTAAGTCCGTAACTTGAGGAGGGAATACTGGTCGAAGTACCGTCATTGGCTCCTCTTCCATAAAAAGTCCATCTTGGATTGACGCTAGAGCCGCCAGTATATGACTCTCCATGGACCGGATCTATGTCCCAACTCCCAGTGAGGACCAAAAACCCCTCATTATATAGTACAACTCCGGCTACTGAGCCTGACCCATAAGCAGCGCCTAAATCATTTGCTGCACCAGCTACTTGTATTAATTCTCCATCTTTATTGATGTCTTTAAGTTGTGCAGTCAAAGTACCGGATACATAAAAATTTAATTCTACAGTGCCCTTCTCTATTTTGCTACCATAAAATATCGATGGGACACTCACCAAGCCAATTTCTTGATCTGACTTATCTCCTAGCGCTGAATCAAATTCATAATGCTTTGACATTGCTGAATAATAATTCAATGTATTTTTTAAAGCATCAATGTTTAATCTTTCTGTCCCTTGGGAGTAAAAGTCTTTGGTTATACTCGCGGATAGCGGATAGCTACCAGTTAGAACATCACCATACTGAAAATCTGAATTGAATTCGGAAGTGGTCATGGTGCTGAAAGTAGAGAGACTTCCGTTCTTTGTAATAAAAGGGTATATTAAATCGTTGGCAGTTCTATCGACATTTATCTCATGTAGACTAATAAACCCAACAGGGACTCCATTGAGATTAGTGGCTGAACGATCTCCACTAATCTCTGGCTTGTTGTTGTAAAATACAGCGTTTTGATAGATATAGAACTCTACTCTCGGCTTTGCTCTAAGTATATTGAAGACTAAATCATCTGGTCCAAATTGGTAATATGCCATAGCTTCTACCCCCTTGGCTTATGTTAATAATCTAGTCTGACTCTCAAAGTAAGCTCGGTATCTGGAGTCTTTTTAAGAGGTTCGGAAACTTTTGCAACAGCTAAAAGCTCATTGTTGGCTGAGTACAATCCAACAGTGGTCATATATGATACTGGCTCGTCTAACGAACTATCCTTGACTCTAATCTGACTTGAACTTAGGTAAGTTGGATTAGAACTATAATTGAATTCATTGTGGGATGCGCGACAGAAATAAATCGTAGAATTCAATTCAGTTGTGTTATTAAAGCTAATATTGTAAATCCTATTTCTGATCGCATCAGCAGATCCAGAAATAGAGGATCCAGTGATAAAATTGAATCCATTGTGGCTGGCTCCTGCGGTGCCGACGATTGGATTACCTAACCGTAGATCGCCATAGCCGTTTCGAAAGATTCCACCAGCATGGTCTGGGGCTGCTGATCCAGATTTATTAAAAACTGAACCGGAAAGTACGGCGATACCTGCTTGATAAAAAATCAATCCGCAAGGTATTTTAGTTCCCTGTGCTGTTCCTTGGATATATGTAATTCCAGCATTGTCGGTATTCGTAGAGGCTGTTGCGAATAGGACACCATATTCTCCTGCTGGAGAGTTGACAAGGTATCCGCTGGATCCGCTGGCGTCTGTAACTAGTACCCTGTCGTTAAATGCTTGACCACCAAAAGTCAAGCCGACATCAGCACCTAGTTCTAAGTTAAAGCTGCCTTTCTTAACCTCATCCTTATTTAGTAAACGAGCAAAGTTAACAAAAAAGACTTCTTTCATTTTTGTCCCGCCAGTCAAATCCCCATCCTCATCAAATTTCCTAATCGAGCCTGTTGCATCGTGACCCACAAGGATTTGCGCCATTTGATTGTAGATATCGATTTTATCGCCATTCTGTGTGTTTGCAGAAGAAGATAATGTAGAGTCAGGGGAATATCCCACAGTGACATCAAAAATATGATTTGCTGATGAGCTTAAATGAGGGTAGTCAAACACCGACTGGAACAGTCCGTGGGAAAAGTTCTTGACATTAGTTTCGGTTGTAGAGCTTCCTTGGTTATAGGTACCAGAAACAATTGATCCTGTTACTGGTATACTCTCATGCAGCAAAGTCCTTGCTGATGCTACATCTTCATTGAGAAAGTTTTTAAAAGTGGTTGCCATGTTTAATCCTGCCTATTATTCTTGTTTTACAAATCTCACTGGGAGACTTAGTTTATATCCAGTTGTTGCGCCTGTGACCCTTACAATAGAATCGATATATGAAAAAGTTTTCGTTGAAATTCCGCTCCAAGTATTTCCTGTTGATCCTAATTTGCTGAACAGAAATGTGCTTGTTTGAAGCTCCAAAGAAGGCTTAATCAACAATCTAAAAGCAACGCCTCTTGGACCATCCAATGGGGATGCGTCATCGCCAGAAAGGGGAGAGAAAAACCCTTGTGAATCTCCAGTGTTAGTAATATTGTAAGCTGCTATATTATCATCATCCAAATATGAATATCCTTGGGATGCTCCGCCCGGAGACGCTAGTGTTCCTAGTCGATTATCAATCTCTACGATAAAGTGAGTTTCAGTTAGGGAGGCATCAAGCTGTTGATCTTTAGAAATCGCGTTTGTTGCAAGACCCTGATCTAACTGGATGAATTTAGTTTCGTTCTTCACTCCCAAAAACAAGCCAATTGTTTGAGAATTGTTAGCAATGAACGTATCGTCCGTTGTTTCATCAACAGACACAGCAAATGATCCACTTGCCTGTGTTGAATTTGCGTTTAGAGCCGCCCCTGTATTAAATTCGTTGATCGCCAAAATGGGGAGATACAAAAGATTAGTTTTTGGGATTGAAATAAGTTTACTCTTCATCATGGAAGTATTGTTTGTAAAAGCTTCAAGAACGGGTGTTCTTAAAATATCCAAATCATAATAAGCGGATCCGCTAAGGTTATTCTTATTATACTTACTGTAATCAATCTCATCGTCTGCAAATGCGTATTTGACGATCTTAAAAGACCCGTCTCCAGCAGCCAGCCTTGCTCGTCCTGCATCTGTCAAGACAGCATCTAAAATAATGTCTCCACTGTTATCTAAAAAAGCCATGTTTTAAACTCCTCAATATAGCGTATGTGCCCTACATAAATAGTGTTATAGGATAAATAGTATTTTTTTTCTTTTCAGTCACATAAATCAATTGTTTCTGGTTTGGTGTGCCTTGTTTTAAAGGCGATATTTAAATCAACCATCTTACCACTATTCTTTGATCTAACTCTAATTTTAAATCTCTTTTGATTCCAAAGAGACGTTTCAGTTAATCCTAACACAGGACTAGTTGTTTCGTTAACTGCTGTTTTTCCGTCAATACCAGATTTATCTTCATTTAAATAAGACTGTATGGCGGCGGCATCGATTTGCAAATATCTAAACATAGGTTTTGACATGTCATAAATCTTTTCTTCATGACTGCCCAGATCAACAATAGATATAACTGGGTATGCAACACCAGAATTCTCTACCATTTCAAACTCATAAACTGGGGTTGGGTTAGATATATTACCATGCTCGTCTTTTGATCTAAAAGTGTAATAATATTTCACGTTTGTTGCAACTTTGTCGATAAATGAGGTTCTCTGATTAACATTGAGAATTTGATGTAAATTATCTTTAAAATCACTATAGAAGAGCGGCTTTGTTCCAGTGATCCTAAACACTTGATACTCCGAAGAAAAATCATCAGATTTAAATCTAAGTCTCGGCTGCACATATACCTGAGTGGTTGAATTATTTCCTGATCCTTCTCCAACGAGGGGGTATTTTAGTCCTCGTTTTTGTTGTACTCTTTCTAAAGCGAAGTAGGCATCATCCTCATCCAAAATAGATATTGGCTCTTGTTCTATGTTGCCTGTCTGGGTTTCAAAAGAAAGAATCATATCATTTTTTTTATTATGTATCGGATAGAAGTTAACAACCGGAGACATCGGAGGGCTATCCAATACAATAACGTCAGACTCTTGATGGTATGGAACTTCTATTATTCTAACATCTGGCTTCATTATAGATGTAAAGATAGACAGCTTCGCGTCGACAGGGACGGTGGCTCCTCCCCCAATATCCTTTATTTTTGAATACATAGAAAACTGCGATTCTGTCGCTCCATCAGTGTAAATAGAAGCTCCGGCATATGGTTGATAGGGACCGCTTTTGTCTTTCTTTGCTAGGAGAGCTATATCAGGAGAGTTGGTTGCAAACTTATATTGATATTCACTGCCAATCACTAATTGATTGGCTATGATTTTATAGTTATATATCTTTCCATATTGTACTTGGCTGTCGATATATTTTACAACGTCAGAAACTTCTGGTTTTGTTATGAAGATGTTCTGCACCACATTTCCGTCTTGATCGGTTTTTTCTACTCTGTAAAATAGTGTTTCTGAGTAACAGAAAGTTTTTCCCATCATTCCTTCAAATGTTCTTGCTTTCTCTTCGACAAAGCTTTTAAATTTTGGAAGAAACATTAACATGTTTATTGTCTTGCTAAACTTAGTTTGATTTTCTAGATCTTGCATGCCAGAGTTTTCATCTACTAAGAATGTAGCTAACTTGTTAATAAGAGGCTGGTTGCTCAACTGTAAGACCCCACTATCACTTTCTGATTTTATTCCAGCAATATAATACTCTAGCCATCTATCAAAATCATATTGGTAATTTTGTAAAAAATTTGTGTATGACTCCTCTTCTTTTGGAAAAAAGTCGATAGAAGCCGGATCTTTTAATCTAGAAACAACACTCTGTGTTTCGTTTGCAATCAGGATCCCCGAATAAGCCAAACCTAACAAATTCATACTTTTGTCAGCCGGTGTCGCTATTCCAGCCTGTATAGCTGGGTCTGATCCATAAACATATGAGATGAGTGTTTTGATAAAATCATCCATTATCCCATGTTTTCGCATCATGGTCGATACCGCTCTATTGCTATCTGCTTTAAATTCAACAGTGTTGTAAAACGGAACTTGACCTTTTAAATCATCTGCCCTATTGTTTAGTATAGTTGACTCTGAGTCAAAGACAATAATATTATTTTTTCTCGGATTATTGCTATTAGCTAATTGAGCTAAATCTATGCACCCTTTTGTTACAGCAGAGCCGTATTTTGCATATTCGAACATATTGATGTCTTTCAATCCCACAAGATGCAATTTGTTCGCAAAGGCTTTTGGCTTATTATAAACGTTGTATGTGGCTACCTCTGGTATTTTTGCATTTTCATACTTCTTTATAAAAAAATTATAGTTCGGCTTGATATCTGCAATCGCAGTATTTTGACCCAACTCTTCCCCGAACAGGGGGACTGTTTCCTCTGATATTGCTGTATCCATTTTAAATGTATGGTCATAGTAATTATTATTTTCTATATTCGTCAATACTTCTTTGCTTATGGATGAAATGACCTTAGCTGCTTGGTCGGAAGAGCCATCCCAATCTGACATAGCGACTTCATATATATCATTGCCCTCCTCATCAGTTCCAATGATCTTTGTAGGATCACCTACTGCAAGGTTTGGATTAAGAGCTTCAAGGTGATTGTTATATTCTCCACATAAAACTGCATCATATGCTAAACTTGACGCTTGAGATAGGAAAATAAGGATCCCACTAAGATTAGATTCAGTAACAGTGTATGTGTACCCTTCCATCTTCTGTGTTACACCAAAAAACAAAGACAGAAAATTAAGCTTCATTTTTTGTTGAGCTTGATTACTGTCTCCGCCAATAGAACCCTTTGTACCTCCAGTATGCCCGCTTTCTTCTCCCGCACCGCCCCCATAGTATATCTTTATTTGATTAATATCGTTAAAATTATAAATTGGTACATTATCATCAGCCTGTCTTGTCTTTTCTGTTATTTCAAAATTAGTGATGAATGAGTTATGATAATTCTTTGGAAGAAGATATTTTTTATTAGTTTCTATAATAGCACGGGGAGCGTCCGAAGGGCCCAACCCCCACTTATAGCCTGATTTGGTGGTCCTAGCCAAGCTTATGGTCCCACTCTTCGCTAAAATGGGTATGCTTCCCAAAGATTGTCGGAATGGATCTTGCGTAAAGGGAGAGAAAGCATAGACACCAGCGACTTCGCCGGGGGCAGCGTAAAATATTCCACCATTTGTAACTAAGGAATGCTCATAGGTTAGCTTTTCTTGATTTTGTTGTATAGAGTCTACCACAACTTTGCTTAACTTGAGGTTATTGTACTCTGGGGGTTTTGAGGTCTCAACTGCGATGAACTGTTCTTTCAGTGTGTCCTCGGACGGCGGCTCATCACCTGTTCCCAGAACAGAATTTAAATTTAATGCACTATAATCCATTATATCATATCACTTAGTAAAGCGATCCTCCGGTTGGTAGCTTTGGAGCGCCTGTGGTAGGCACTGTGCTTTTATCCTGATTGTGTTTATCTAAACCAAGATCTTTTAATATTTTTGATTTTTCTGACTTGGATAAACTATCAAATTTTGATACTTTTGCTATAGCAGCATTCCTATCAACATCAATGCCCGTATCTTTGATATTTCTTTTTGTGGAAACGGATGTTGATCTTAAAAATTCGTTCCTTACAATCCCTCTTGGTGCGCCTTGGCGAGGTGGCTCGAAGTTTAACACTCTTTGCTCCATATATTTATCTCTTTGTAATTTAAAATCACTAAATTTTCTTGCGCTGGGTCCGATGTCTTCCCCGTCTCCGCCGTAATCTTGTTTTTGAGTCAACGTAGCGGGAGGTGGGGTTCCCGGCTGAAGATAAGACGGAACTCCGGCTTGGGATTGCGTATTTGTATTATTTGTGGAGACATCAACTAGTTGAGAATCTCTAGTTAAGATAAAATATTCATTATAAGTTGGCATCGAAAGCTCACTTATATGCAAACTTCCCTGATTTGTATTAAAATATTGCTTATGCCTACAAACAATTGACGAGCCATAGAGAGAAGTTAGATCCTCTTCCTGCAAATCCGTCCAAATAGGTTGCCCTACAAAAATGCTATCGTCAACCATGCCGTAGGATCTTAGAACTTCCATTCTTCTTATGTTTCTATAATTAAAATAAATAAATCCAAATTTATTTGGATCCCTCATTATGTCCTTTGGTGGAGGAGTTGGGTTGAAATTTCCCTCATTTACCAGCTTTTTCTTTTGACCTTGAGTAAGGTCGTCATATTTTGGATCCTTCTCTGGAGTAGCCTCGTCAAACATTGCTATTTTTTTAACAGAACTAGATTTCATCAGGGACAATATAAAAGCTTTTAGTTGATTCGGTGCTCGTGTTAGTGGAGTTTGCAGGGTCACTTCTCCTTCTAATGCTGACTGGGCTAAAGCCAGCAATCCATATGCGAAAAGCTCGTCTTTGAATGTTTTCCCACCGCCGCTTTTTCTTATCTTATAAAAATCCATACTATTTCTATCATCGAGTAAATCCAGATCGTCTATTTGAAGCAAAGCTGATAATAGATTGTTTGGATCGATGAAGGAATCAAGTATATCTTGGCTAACAACAGGGGTATTTTTATCAGGAGATTCGTAAAGATTGTCTCCATCATCTATATTTCCCAGACCAATAACAGTATTGGTTGTAGTATTTGAAACCGGGGTATTGGTATTAGAAGGAAGTTTTTTCTGAACTTTGAATGTGCAACCCTTTTCAGCGAAAAAATTAACTATATCAAATCTTCTTTTCTGGTTATTTGGAGTTATTTTGTTGTTTTTTATCGTATCAGATGTCGCCTGCGTGCCTATACTGCTGTTTCTTACATTATATCTAGCAATATCCAAAACTAAATCATTTAACTCAGGAAAAGATTGTTTTAGTGAGCCGTTCGCCAAGATAGAACGTGTGGGCCTCTGTGGGACTCTTACAAAAGAAGGGGTTAAAAATGTATACATTTTATTCCTCACGGAATCACCGGGATTAAACTGGATGGCGTCGGATTCATCTGAATCTGTGATAGATATGTCAATGTTACTTCCCTTAAAATACTTTTTTGACTCTAACTTAGCCCGCTTTTTCAATGCATTGGATGATATTGCGACAATCCCACCATAGTTGTCCTCATTTTTACTCGGATCTATAGAAAGATATTCAATGCCATATGTTTTTGGAATTGCTGCATTATAAAGACTTTTAAAATCATGCTCGATGGAGAAATTCCTAGTTGACTTTCCCGTGGTTAGATTTGGTGTTTTCCCATATGCATCGCTAGGCAAATTAGGTGCGTTTTTCTGATATGAAGTTGTCAATGAAAGGACAGAATTTAATTTGCTTATAAAACCTTCGATCAATTTTATGACCAATTGAATACCATCGGGGCTTCCCGAGTTTGGGTTTGATATCTTTACCAAATAACTAAGTAAGTTCACTGCATCGCTGTTGAATTCAGATGAGTTGCCACTCATTAACAATAAAGTTTGTACATATTTAACAATCGAACCAGCGAGCCAAGAATTACTATAGTTTTCTTCATAGAAGTCATAAAATTGCAATGTGAATCTGTTGGTATATGTATCATAGTTCGAGGGGTCTGATGTGGCATCTTGAAAATACCCTTGGAGACCATTTTTTGATTGCGTTCCGTTTACCAACACAATCAATTCAGATATTTTATTGCTTATAAAATCTGGTATGGGATCAGACATTTCTATCTCGATACTATATTCATACACCCCATCCAGTTGCCTTGATATATCAAAATCAATACCAGAGAAACTTCGCAAACCTAAATTATTCTCGATTTGGTACCATATTTCTTCTAAAGAGGAAGTGCCCTTGGAAACACTTGCAAGAACCCCACTCACATCTTTACTATTAATCAATAAAATTCTTGGATCAGTGGTAGAAAAAGATGTTCTTTGAATATCGCTTTGCATCATTTCTTGTTTTCTTACCCGCTGCCTGTATAACTTAAAATTATATATTTTTGCACTGGATATTATTTTTGTATATTCTTTTTTATCTGTTTGCTTAATAATATCAAGAAGAGCAGGAAAGATTGTATTTTGTTTAACAGCCTCATGCATATTTACAGTAAACATGAATCTTGCGTTATTAGATTTGTCTCTTGTGAGATATAACTCTGAAAAAAGTTGTGGTTTTTTCTTTAAAAGTATATCAGTCTTTGATTTTTTCATTAGAGAAATAAGCGCTTCATCATTAGAAAGATAATTTGAAAATTTTGTATAATCCAAATTTATTTGTTCTATGTTGATAATTTCCCTATTATCTACGATCTTTTCGTTTGGGACTTGTATTTTATCCAAATAATCGGATTGATTCGCAGAATTGGAGTGGAAGTTTCCCTTCATCCACTTGCCATCATCCATTTGGTGAACATCTCCAAGCCAATATTTATTATTTTGATCTAAGAAGATATAGGAGATTTTGTTAACATTCTTTTGTTTTATGACTATATCAGAGGATACTTGACCAACAGACAGAATATCCATAATTTCAGAAGGTATGCTTACCTTTCCGAATTCTCCGTCATCTATGATGAATTCATCCAAATCAAAATATGCATATGCAAAATAAGATAAAAACGAAACCGATGCGCCTCCTTCTGAGGGTCCGATAACAAAATCAGTGTATAACCCGATATCAAACACAATATTACCTTCAGAGTCTTGATTTCTTGCATAAGGCATTTGTGATATTATCGAGGAGGCATCTGATTTTTCTTCTCCGGATTCATTTTCTCCAATAGTTATCGTTTTGAGTGCCCCCAGAGTAGTCTCATTCAAAGATATTATTTTTCTATTAATGCCGTTTGTGGAATGCCCGTTCATATCTAAGTAGCCACCGACCTTGAGCCATTTGATTGGATCATTAACAATAGCGTTGTGTTTGGCTTTGTCCCTACATTGTACGACACCTATTTTAACATATTTTAGAATATCTCCGTTCGTCAAAAACATCAAAGATGAGTCTTGATTGACTGTTTCTTTGAGTATCAAATTAATATTAACGTATAAGCTTTTATTCTTTAAAGTGTCTTCGATTTCGTTCAGAGATGCTACACTTGTTTCGTTTGGGTGTTCAATATGAGGATCTTGCACGGATTTTCTAACATCTCCACCATTACTTAGAGTAAAGCTGTTAAAATAAACTTGTGGTAAGGAAGCGCCTAGCGTGTCTTTTATATTTGTTTGAGTTATCATATCGGTTCGTCCAAACAAGGCTCCTCATCTGAAGTGGGGAGAGAAATGATTTGTTTTTGCGTTTCGCTCAACAATGGCTTCTCTATTTCATCGTCCACTCTAAGGTCGAAAAAATACTCTACGTATTTATCTGTTAAATTCACATCATCTTTTAAGTTGGGATCGTATATAATATCATCGTGCTGAATTTCTATCCCATCCTTGAGGAATTTTAGACGCCTTAACTCTTCTTTACTAGAATTAAAATCTTTGACTTCATAGACCTCTATTTCAAAGGCTTCCTTATCTAATACTCCGTTTATTTCTTTGATATCTAATAATATATAATCTTTATAAAGCTTTACAAAAGTACCATCCGTGTACACTTTTGATACTGTTAATACATCTGATTCACCGCTGCCGGGTGATATATTTCCGGGTACATTTTGCGTTGGTTGATCTCCGTCTTCTGTAGTTTCCCCAATAAGCGTATCATAAAATATATTAATATCTATTTGTGGAATTCTTATCATTCCGTGAGAACCAGTTAAGAATTCGGAAGATGCTGTTAAAGCCGATTGCAAAGATCTGATATCCCAAGCTGGGGGGTTGTACGAATTTAAAGACCCATTTCCGATTGGTGTTGGTAAGCCATATAAGTTTTCTACGGAACTTGGTCCCTTCAATTTCTTATCATCACCTAGCCCTTCATTGATTTTCGCGAAGTTGGACTCTATACCATCCAAAATAGTTTGCGCTTTGGTTCTTGGTGTAGATTTTATTCTATCTTCTGATTCTTTTTGCACCTCAACATACCCACCATAGGTGGTATCATATATAACATCATCATCATAAAAAGCATAATATACAGGCTTAAGGCGACCTTGTGATAGCAGCCTCTTCCCGTATGGTGTCAATTCTAGGTCTATGACCTCTTCTTTTCTGTCAAAATATTCCATGATATACTATAATTACTCTTCTGGTTCAAAAGTAGCCTCAGAATTAATCTTTGCTAGCTCAACTAACGAACAGAAATCATATGGCCAGTTATAACTGTGGTCAAGTTCTGCTTCCGGGTTAGAGGAAAATCCTGCTAATTCCGTTTTGGATGCAAATGCAAATCCACTTCCTCTTTCAGATGTTTTCGTGACGTTAAAGTAATTATTTCTCGCCCTTTTCTTTACCTTAAATACCTTCCACCTTATATTCGGTGGGAAGTCGTTGGATCCTATGTCCCCAAAAAATTCATACTTTGGTCCTATTTCATGCTCAAATACTGAACTCTGTTTTTCTGCTTTGATAGAAATGTCGGGCATCAAGTTTTGCCAGATGTTTGATAGATCTTCTTTTGTCAAATTATGAGTAAACTCAAACATGTACATTACGAATGGTTTAATATCCATCTGAAATACATTTTCTTGTTGAGAAAAGTCCATATGCGGTGGTATATAATACTTCTGCATTAAATTATACATCTTTGAAATTGAAGTTTCGTCGATATCTTGATCTGACCCAAGCATCCCTGCGAGCACTGGGGATTTTCCTTGTTTAACATTTAAAATCTGCTTTTGATAAGTTGCGAGGTCAATAGAAAATGGAAAACCCTTGTTATCTATAGGTATCGCAACGATAGCCTCGGAGATTTCTCTCTTGGAAGCGAGTTCGCCGACCCTTTGTTGATCCGCTTTAAATCCGCAAACATCGATAAGAGAACCAGTTCTTGGTGTCGCGACAGTTGGGTTATTGTCGGTATCTGCTCCGCGACCATAAGTTTTTGGAGCATAACTCTCTTTAATTTGCAGAAAGACGCCAGATGAACCAGAAGAAGGATTTCCATAGCCCTTCCATATTCCTCTTGTGAAGTACTTTTCTTTCCCCAGACCAATACCCGCACCAAGAGCCGCCGTATCCATGTCATATAAATTGATAGATGGGCATTCAAATTTTGTCTCAACCACCCAAGCATCTTGCGAATCTTGGAGGACTGGCGTTGTTGCAGATTCTGGTATATAATTTCCTGCTGCATCTTTTTGATTTTTATATTGAACTTCTTTTAAGGTTACTTGCCCAAACAAATTAACAGATGAAGAGATTTGCATTTGAGAAACGCCAGCAGGGTATCCATTCTTCACAGTGGGATTTTGCAAACTTATAGCTCTTCTATTATTGTTATTATAAGTGGTATTTACCTTTGCGTTGGATAAAATCTCCTGTAAAGTGAATTTTGCAGTTTCTCCACTGGACATATCTCTTGCTTCGTGAGGATTAAATTCAATTCTTGCTATGGCATCTCCATAAAAATACGGAGGTGTGTGAATAGCGTATGATGGATCTTCATTCCATGCCTCTTGCAAAGGTAATGAGCTTGTTCCACTGTATCCATACTTGGGACCTCCCGGTTGATAAGCAGGTCCATAGTGCATTCCCCTAACAGATACGTCATGATTGAAGAATTTGTTGTCTCCTGCGTCTACTACTCTTGTGGGGTTGGCTGTCCACCCTGCTCCGCCACCTGCCGGTACATATTTGAAACTGCCCGATGGTCCTTCATAAGAAACAAAATCATCCGTCTTATATAAAATAACATCCATATAATAAGATGACCCAGAGGTCATTGGTTTAAAATCTTTTTCTGCCCTTGAGACAAATGATGTTGGTGCTTGTTTCTCTAGGAATAGGTTTTCCACTTCTGCAAAGAAATTATTCGCTGCTAGTGAATATTTAACATCGCTCTGCCCTGTCCACTCAAAATATATCTGAGGAGATGACCCAGTTCCTGATGTCTGTTCTCCGATAGTTCTTTTCTCATCAGCATAATAGCAGTCAACGTGCAAAGGGTGCTTATTTCTAATTGATCCAGTAAAGTGGGGGTAGACAAAATAAACACTAGCAGACGGAACAGTTGGATCTGGTCCAATATCAGACGAAGAGATTGGTAGATATCTATCGGGAACCAAAATAGATTCAAATGGGAATGCATAATTTGGTCCGTCTGCTAAAACATTCATTGGGAACGTAGCCCCGCTGAAAGAACTAGTCACATCAATAAAAGTAGCATCTACTCCAATTGACGGGAAGGATCCTGTATGGACAGAATAGTCCACTGCAATACCCGATTTTATAGTGTTAAAGAAGATACCCGGAGCGAAAAATGGCTGATATAATGCTGCTAATCTTTCTTGATCCCCATCTCTAACGCTAGAACCTACGATGTAAGGGGCATATGAAGAGGAGAACAGGTGACCTAACTGAACTGCTCTAAGTGCAGGATAGAATCCTTGGTACGGCAACAGTTTTTTAATTCCCTCGCATTCTAATTTAATCTTAGTGAATTTTCCTACTTGTTTGCCGGAAGATCCGCCAGCACCTTTAGAACCGCCATTAACTTTATGGTCCGTCTTCAATACGTTAAAGTATTTCATAAAGTCCGAGTGAGAGTATACCTTATAGAAGTCTTTGTTGGGTATGCCTAATTCGCTCTCTGCGCTAGCTGTGTTAGCAAGGGATGCACCAACGAGTGTCATAAACTTATTATTATCATTTTGAAAACCATTGTCCAGATAATAATCAATGTGCTCAGTTATTCTAAATTCTGGTATAACCGTGTGTCCCTTAGCCATTAAGCGAATATCTTGTGCATATTCTTCATACGAATTAAACCAAGGTCTTCTTCCACTGAGTACGTCTGCTCTATATGGAGGAATTAGATGCAGTGATGCCGACATTCTAACTGAAGAATTGTGCTTGAAAAAAGCACTGTTAGTTATCCCCGTGGGGCTGCTCTGACCATAATTAAAAGAGCCTGACCATATCATGTTTGGGAACTCGTATTGCATCGAAGCAGATGGCTTTGCTAACAAATACGCTGCTGCGTTCTTTACTTCAAGTGGTCCAGATCCAGTTGGAGAGCCCTCAATTCTTACCTTTCCTTGAATTTGAGGTTGCAGCAATGTATAGATCCACCCTGCATAAGACAACTCTCCGTTCTTTGTTACATTATTCCATCTTGGCTCTGATGCTGGATTTAGTTGAGAGCCTGATGGTCCTAGGGGTGACCAATAAATTGGATCAAATCCTGCAATTTTAACAGACCCCTCAGTTAATCCAGCCGATGCAGAGTGGCATTCTAAGTCAAAAAATGGTTCTTCTGCATCTAACGGCCATATACTCAGATCTAAGAGTGAATAGTAAGCCGACCCACTCATGATTGGTAAGCCTTCGGCATTAATAGCGGCTCCTGTTCCATCTGCTGTTCTTAAGCGATCATTAATGTTATCTTTCCAGAATGCGATAGAAGAACCCATACGAGTATTAAAGTTAGTTGATCCGCTGGATACAGTATAATTTTCTCTGCTTCTAACCTTAGATAGACCAGTATTCCTTTCTCTAGGATATACATCTTCCGAGTATTTCATAAAGACAAAATTATTTCTGCCGTCTGGCTTGATTGCGAATGGGCTGTAAACAGGATCGATCTTTTCGTAAACATAAATTTGCTTTAAGTCATCATAAACTTGCTCGCCCTTCTTGGGTCCGTCAAAGTTAATAATTTTTGAATCAATCTGCTGATTTGTGAATGTAGCAAGATTGTTGCTATATGTACTTTCTATATTTATCGTTTCCCCGCTGGACAACACAAACTCGTGTTCGAGAGGTTTGTATTTGAAAGAAACAGGAGGCTCTGTATAATTTAAAATTGTTTTTTGTGTGATAATATTATCCGGTTCTCCGGGTTTCATTACAATCTTTGTATCTAAGAGGCTCAAAATATTATTCTTCTTGTGATATCTCACAATGGGATTGTTCGATTGTCTTACCTGCTTCCAAGAAGGATGTTGGTATGGTCCATTGCTTTTCAAAAGAGATACATTCAGCAAAGACGCGCCAGCAGAAAAAGGTGGAGCATTTCCGCTTATATAATTCGTTATTGGGGCAAAAGTTGGATTTGCGGCGAGTGTGATAGTATTGTTAGCAAATCCGTCTTCGCTGGCTACCGTTACAATATTGAGACCTGCAAAATCTTGGGCAATGAAATCAGCATAGCTTGGTCTAGACTGCTTTGAGGTAATCGAAAAGAAGTTAGAAGATGTGACCCTTAAAAGACCTAACTCGCTTGCACTAGCAAATGTAATATCGGTAGATGCAAAGCTGGAATTTGTGAAATCTTTTTTAGAATATCCAAATGGACCACTAATCGCAGAGGCTGAAATCCATGCATATTGCAAATCGCTTTGTGGAATCATGTGCTGAACCCAATAATTATCATATGCACTAGCGGTTACAACAGCTTCTGCTGTTCCGTACACTCTAGCTTCAGAATATTCTATTTTCTTTGCACCGTTTCTTTGTGTTTTTTGATAAGAAGCAGAAGGTGACCCAAGAACGCTGTCGTAACCACCATATGCAGAATGTCTTGTCAACAGCGTATTCAATGGTTGCCTAACCGTCAGGTTTCTAAATGGCAACACATTGTAAACAGAGAAAGTTTCTGATTCAACATCCATATATGCGGGACTATTAACTTCTGGTCCACCCGGAGCAGAGAACCTGCTAACCATTATGCTAGCGTGTCTGCCCCTGTCTGGTACTTCGAAGTCTTGTAATCCATAGACCAAAGACGATGTTGCAAAAGTTGTAGTTATTCCGTTGTTTTCTACAAGATATCTGTTATTAATATCTCTACCGGGTATTTGAACAATCTCATAGTTATTAACATAATTTCCGATTGAAAGCGCAGCCCCAAATTCGTTCTGTAAAGAAGAAGTGTTTGTTAGAATATTTTTAATATTGACTGGGCTTTTTGCAATAAAATCCCTTGTGTAGTCTGCTCTTGGAGCGTGTACATTAATCGATGATGGGTTAACAATATTGTAAAAGATGTGCCCGCCCGAAAAAGTTGCCAGTGTATAATAAGCTTCCTGTCTTGTGGATGATACTCCGGTGTTAAGCCCAACGTGCCTGTATGAGTTTCCACCAACATGTTGCTCTGTGAAAGGACCCTGAATGGGTGTATCTTTTGTGAATGAATAGTAGTCACGAAGATGTTCCGTGCTCACTATGTACCCTTCGGGAATGCTAGCGTTGTCCGTGCCCTGTGAAGAAGAGACAAATTGATAATTTCCTACTAATTTTCCAGACAAAAACTCGTTGGCGTTATTTCTGTATTTAACTTGATAATCCGTCTTGTATTTTCTATTTGGATTAATTTTGTCTAGGTCAGTGCAATCACTAGCACTAGCAAAAGTTGAGGTATTATAAGCCAGTCCTCGCGAACTATCAAGAGGAGGTGTCTCAGTCATAACAAAAGATCTAACATTTGTTTCTCTTTTAATTATACCCCCACCTTCCATGGCTCCGATTTTGTATGGCTTGTTAAAATTTCTGTTGAAAACCTGCAAAGAGGCAGAATGAATATTCATCCTATCTGTATCTACACCACTGTCTCCAACCGTCAAGTAAAATTCACTTCTCAGTGCTTTTTTATTCCACCAGTTACAGTTAATCGACTGAGCGCCGAATGCCAGAAAATCTCTTCGTGTTATAAATCCGCTTCCTCCCGAAAAGTCGTTTATTGTCATTACAGGATTAGACAACTCTTGGACTATTGGTGTGTTCCCGCCAATTCCCAGTGTAACTTGCGTCATTGTGAGTGTGTTGGTGGCATCAACATAACTCAAGTTTATGACACTATTAGAACTTCCAGCATTGTGACCGTTGGAACTATTAATAGCAGCTATTAGTTGATCAGCTATGTCATCACGATTACTTAGTCCATTTACTTGAACAACAATGTCTGACCCATCTAAGCCTCCTGTGCTGGGGCTACCAGAAATATCAAATATATATCTTTTTGATGTTCCGTTTGTAGATACAATGGTTATTCTTGAGGATCCGTAATAGTTTGCAGTATCACTTAAAAATAATATTGTTGACTGGGCTGACAAAAATGGTCCGGGGTTCGGAGCGTGACCGAATTCCCAGTCATAAAGAAGTTCATTAATACCTTTTATTGTCCCCTCTGGATCATTCGAGCCGAAGTGCATTGTTGGGAATCGATGTGTATACTTTCCACCGCGCTCGAATAGGTGGCTCTCAACAACATTGGCAACATCTGTTATTCTTGATGATGCTGGTGCTAACCTTTGCACCATCTCAGAAACCGCTCCGTCAAGCCATTTAAAATAGTCTAAATATTTATCCAAATCTGGCGTGTTTCCGATTCTTTCAAAGAAAATACTTCTTATTTTTTCAAGCGCTTTGTAATTCGGTCTGTATTTATTTACAGGGGCCCCAATCAATGTCTCTAGGGCTGATGCATCTGAAGCAGCAGCTAAGAAATTGATCATCTCCTCTGATATTGTTTGATACATACTTTTTTCGACAGAATATGTAAACTTTACTGGCTTTGTTCTCCTAGTAAACAATTCGTCATCTCTATTTAAAATGCTAACAGAGGTATAAGAATTTAAATTCTCTGGTACTTGTTGCCTGTAGGTACTGACATATTCCCTAGAAATAGATCCAGTACTGCTGGCTGGAAAGAAGTCTCCGCGAGCAGTGTGTTGCTTTAGCAAAAGATCAGAAAGCTTAGTTCCGTATCTTCCATCATTAGACCCAGAAGAATAATCTTGTACATCGAATTGCCCACTTGAATTGGAACCTGTTATTGTATCGAAGTCCCAATGCAGTGCTAATGTTGAAATTTTCGGTATATCGTTGGGGAATCCTGATTGGTTTTGCAAAAGATAGCTGTTCTTCATGGAATTGAATACACCATAATTTTTTGCATCCATTGCATGGGAGATAATTTCTTCATTATCTAAAGGTATTGTCCAGTATCGACAAGAAGATATCTTCGCATCTGTTAAGGTCAGAGAAGATCCGCTAAAGTTTGTCCTGTGTGCTCCAGCATATATTCTCTTTCTACTGGTTGAAAAGTTTATACCGTTATTCTGGCTTATCGCTCCGGTCAGATGAAATTGGTGTACAATTTCGTTTCCGAATGTACAAACACCAAAGAATTCTGCTATATATCCATCACCATCAGAAGATCCAGAAATTTTGCCGGTATTGGGATACCTTTCTGGTCTTACTTTGACCGCGAGGTTCCATTTTTGATTTTCATATACCTCTTTAAACACACTACTGGTTAATTCCGCAAATATTCCCTGATTTGAACTATTGATATTCGAAGAAGATAGCATGAAATAGACATCTTTCGTCGGGGGCTGCGCTTGTGAAGCCTTAATCGCATAAACTTGGAAGTTTGCATAGTCTGTACTACCCCAAACATAGTCAGTTGACGCAGCGACAGCGGTGTGCATCCCAAAAAGAGAAGCAGACATGTGGAAAAATTCTTTGTTCGAATATCCCTTGGTGGATGGGTTTGGCTTTCGTGGGAAGATTACCTCTGCTTCGAGTGTTGAACCGATTTGAGCATCAAACCCGCCAATATCAGTCTCTGTACTACCTGTTATATAAGACACTGAATTTGCATTAGTAGCGATTGGGTGCTGGTATATGGTTGCATTAAAGTTTTGTGAATCATTAAAATTCGCATAGGACTTTCGAACAACTTTCGGTCTAGAAGAATCAGCCAAATCAATGATTGCATTATCCGCATACATATTTAATGAATATAGGCTATCATCAACGCCATAACATCGAATAAGATTTCGGATTGCCTTTTCGGTACCTTTAGATTTATTGATAAATAACAAATTGTTATATATGTTTGTATAAATTTGGTTCTTAACATCAGATAGTTTCTTTTCAAACTCCCTATCATCGTCTCTATTCGCCAAAGCCTCCAACACATCTGCATCAGCAAATATTTCTGGTGCAACAAAGCCTGCATTTGTTAGCAATCTGTCAGCGAATGGGAGTGATTTGTTAACACTTCCACTAGTAGATCCACTGATGTATCCAAGGTTTTTTAGCTCCGGCACTTTATCAATCTGTAAGGCTAACTCATCGAAATAACTTGCGATAATTTGATTTAATGCTAAAGTTGTATTTCTTTGTTTATCCTGATCTTGGTCAATAAGCCAAGATGGAAGGGTATTATACATATAAGAAGAATTTCTTCCATCATATTCTCTACCTTTAATGCTTGCAGATTGTTCATATGCGACAACATCTGGGTGATTACTGTATATAAGTGGATCTTTAAATTCTCTTTCGGCCGCCTCCGACAAAACCATCGCAGAAGAAGTAGATCTCATGGCTGTTGTGTAATTGCTGATAAAGCCATTGGATATACGACCAGAATAATCTAAAGCAACCCTGTCCAGCGAAGAGGTTAAAGTAATCCCTTCATTGAACTTATAATATACACCCAAGTCAACCGGATTGTTTGATCCTGTGAACTTAGATTCACTAGTACCATAATCCGTGTTTGTTCCCCCACCAATCTGAGTGAACCAATTTCTCGCTATTTGCTGTGATGATCTGGCTGATTTCCAAAATCTGAATTCATCTATTGATGACCCAGAAAGAGTTCCGAAACCTTCGGAATTAACCCCAGCGGAGTATGCAGCCGGTGTTGGTCCTGTCCTGTAGGCACCAAGAGTGGCATTCAGGGGTAGCGTTCCGACATTGGCTACCTGCGAGCCTGTATGTACTGTATCTGCTAAATTACCATTGATATATAATTTTAATAGTAGATGATCGGACCCTGTTGGGTTGTTCTGCATCACAAAAGAATAGTGATTCCAGTCGGATAAATCAATCCCTAGGTTACCACTTAAACTTGTGGGGCCCACTTTTGCTCTAGATACCCCGGTGGATCCAGATGCGTAAGTGACATAAAATATGGAATCGTTTAAATATGATCCATCCGGAGTTCCGCCGCCTCCAACATCAAAGATGGTTTCCAGAATTGCTCTACCGTATGTTAAGCTGCTTCCGCCAGTGAAATTAAAATTTTCATTCCACAGATCGAAGTATGCGTGGCTTGGAGATGCTTGGCTTTTTGATGGTTCTGTTGGTAGCTGCAACCAAAACTCAACAGTGTTACCTCTTGTGCCATCAATGGTCAGGTTTTGCTCTTGCTGGATGTTCTCATCATATACATTTGATTTTTGATCTTTAAACTTATAGCTCAAATCTTTTTCATAAGAAGAGCCAGAGGCATATGCGGGTATTGCTGGTCCGTGCGGACCTCCCTTGATACTAATATATTGTGGCGCGTCAGACTTCTTGACGATGCTTTGACCGATAGATGTGAGATTAATTGTTGTTGCAGTAGATCCCCATGTTTCGCCTATTTCTATAAAACCGTTTGTTCTGGGGTATTCATTTTCAAAAACGTAATTATCAAAATAGGAAGAAGAATTATGCCAGTCTAGCTTTTCCTTTGAAGATCCATCATAAGGATAGGATTTATAAATGTTCTCTATTGCCTTAACATAATATTGTTCTGCTGATCCAAATTTGGCAAAATTAGCCGGGTCTGAAAAGTCAACGTTTGGAAAAAATCTGTCCTTGTCTTGCAAAAAAGATTTTATATATCCCGGAGATTCGATTTCTCTACCGACCTCTCCGACACTACTTGAAGTAGCAAGTTTCCTCACTTTTGTAGATCTAGAAAAAAGACCTCTTATTTCGCTGTTTTTTCTCGACATTATTCCTCTACCCTAAATGTAAACACTTCTTTTTGTTCTCTATAAGAGTCGTTTAAATAATAAGCGAACTTTAAGCCATATTCGTATCCAGCTTGTAGTAGACTCATATCTAAATCAAAATAATTCCCAGAAATATCGTAAGATAAACGAGTATATGATCCTGCCGAGCCAGTTTGCTGTGGAGCTAAGGCAGAGCCTGTTCCATAAGGTATAACTTCGTAATTGTCCGATATTCTATAAAGGTTATAATATGCATCTTCGACCACATCTGTATTTAAAGTTGATTGCATTACTGTATAATTGTTTGGATTCCAGTTTTTATTTCTAACAAATAGTCTAAATCTTGCGTCTTCTCTTCTAGAATAGGAAGGCTTTATATTTTCTATTGTGGTCACATAGTCAGGGTCTGGATTGAAATTAGAAGCCGCTAATGTATTAACTTCAATAGCCGAACTAGTATGGTAAGACACCAAATCTAAATAATGCCATGCGGCATATACGTCATCCAAAGAATGAGACATAGCAAAAGAGGCTGTATATACTCCCGTTATTGCTCCCTCTGGACCAATAGCGATCCCTCCTGTAACGTTGTGGTGACCAGCCGTAACGACTCCGCCGCCCTTTGGTAAGGCTACTTTATCATGTATATTTCCAACAGAAGACGAATACACACCAACATGTATAATATTTGTGTTAGTGTGTGTCGAGCTAGCCGGTATGCTTTGCAGCTTTCCTTTCACATAATTGTACAAGTATAATTTATTTAAATTATCTTCGCCAGTCGCCAGAGAACTGCTTTGATAAAAACTTCCTGCGCTATCTTTCTTTGAATCATCCCACCTAGCTTCTAAGTTTGGTCTAAGCAAGAAGTATTCACTTGATCTAGCAAAGAATTTTTTAGTATAGTTTGATACAGACCCCGTTTCAAAACTTGAAGACATAAATACGCCAAATCCAAAATTTGATGTAACTCCTGATATCCATTTCTCTACTAAATCGCTAACATCAACAGATAGGTTTTCAGTTCCATCAACAAAAGAGGCTGTATAGGAAGGAAATCCACTAGCAGTTAAAACCTGCACATTTTCTAGAAAATCGCCACCTTGGGAAGACCAAGCAGCCATTCCATCCCCGGAGGCGCCTCTAAATATCCAGTTAGAGCCTGTGCTTTGATATGTCTGATCAGTGTAACTTTCCATATCCAATCCGGTACCTTCCTGCCAAGAGGAAGACACCGCTAAGACAGACATTGTAAAGTTTTTTGGAAGCGTAAATGAATGTGGAGCATTGTACATATTAAGGTACCAAGATACATTTCCGCTAGCCGGTAATAGACTATCTGTTCTATCTTGACTTATTTTATCTATATCAAAATTAACTAATATTCTTGCTTTTTCCGAAGTTATACCGGCAGAAGAAGATGTTTGACCGTGAATATAAAAAGATTCAAGGACATCTGCTGCGCCCATATTTGAGCCAGTTCCTCTGGTGGTTAAGTTTGGCTCAAGTGCATTTGTTATAGTGTTGTCTGCATCTGCTATGTATCTTTTAATCGCCATTACTTAATAGTTCCTCGTATATCGGAGTCTGGGTATTTAATTTCAAAGATAATATCTTCAGGTGCTGAAATCATTCTACCGTCAGGAGTTGTGTAAAGGTCCAAATCAAAATCTGCGGAAGAATAAGATACTCCAGATTTTTTCACAATTTTTAATTTTGTTACATCTAACAATCCATCAACCTCTTTTAAAGCTTGGAAAATGTCTCCATACCTGATTGGCTCACCAATATTATATTTAGCACCAAGCATTCTTGATTTTATGGCTTCTGTTGCTTCTGATAGGACTTTATATTTGTTTGTGTCCGCGTCTGATATCACTTCAAACTCAATACCAAGATTTACTACTTTTGCGTCCATTATATCGATAGTATCATTAAGCATCTTATAGTTCGTGATCCAAGTTTTTAAGTTCTTTTTCAAAGTATCCGTTGCCGTGGTCAAGGAACCACCAACATCTTCCGATATTACATACAAATTTATGTTTCTCTTGAAAGAATTTTTATCCTGTGCGATATTAGCTCTCTTGATTGCTCCGAATTTTGGAGGCATATTGTAAATCATAGAGATATAATCTTCTTTTGTTACTGCTCTGTTCTGCGAATTGTAAGACCCATAAGCCCTATATTTTATTTCCTCTGAGGAAGGTGTAGAGATACTGCCAACGATTGGTTTTTCATTTTCAAACTCTAATGAGTTGATTACTTCAGAAACCTCGTTGTTTCCTAGTTGATTTACGTTTCCGAAGTCAAAAGATGTATCAGAAACAGATATTAGAGAGTTAGAAGATAAATTAGTATTTTTCTGGCTGTTGACTCTATAAATAACTTGCAGGACTGTGTTTGACGGTGCAACTCCTAGCGTATCTGTTTCAATAAGATTTGTTGGATCAAAACTTTTATCTGTTATATAGTCTCTTCCATGAGTGTTTAATATAACCTTGCTTGGATCAGATATTTTTTCATTTGTAAGATTGGTCTCTGACCCGTGTCCGAACTGAATAGAGGTAACTTGACCTACGGTCTCGGTTATAAATCTTCTTGGCACTCCATATGGTTGCATTATGAAGGGAACTAACTCTTTATCTTCAGTATTGTTCGATATCGGACGATAAATAACATCTTGGCTTAAATAATCAACTTCAAAATACTCATTTCCAGACGAATCTGTTACAGATACGACTTCACTTATGTTAGCGCCACCTAGTTTAAATCTTGGAAATCTTTCATAATCTCCAACTTCTATAGACTGTACAGCTAAATCACCCGATATCACCTGACCATATGTTTTTATTGCATATTTTGAAGGTACACCGGTTGACGAATTGACTTCCGCAACCACAACCTCATTGTTTTCATTTGAAAAATCAACGCTCTCGCTTAATGTAAATGACGTCCCACCAGTTGAACTGAATTTTGCTCCATTTCTGAGTATTGGAGCATAAGATAAATCTGGTCCAGTGCCCGTCGAAGAGGCGGGGACTACAACATATAATGTTACTTCACCGCTAGATGCAGGGATTCCCGTATATCTGTATCCGAGTTGTTTAGCTAATCTCGTTACGTTATTATACTCTATGGCACTATCTAAGAAAGATTCATTAACGGAATAATCTACATAAAATGATAGGACATCGCCCACATATGCAACTGTGTCCAGCATTAACGAACCAAAAGATGCTTCGCTGAAATCTTGGAAGTTGTCCGGGTAGTATCTTTTTGCATAAGATACCAAGTCTCGCTTGATTGTTGCAAAATCTCTACTCGTATAATTAATTGGGACTGTTTTCTTTTTATCAAAAGGCACTTTATCATTCTCCTCAACCTGTAATTAGTCAAAAAAACAAATGTTTACCTACAATATGGTAAACATTTAATAGCTACTTGAAACAGACACGGTTAATACATCTGAAACGTTTAAAGGCTTTATAATATATGTAACAGATATATTCACAGATCTGCTTTCATCGAAATCTTGGCTATTTTCGAGACTTTCGAATTGTATATCCTGAACTGTGACATACGGCAAATATTTCTTTGCTTGTGAGAATACTTTTGCTTTTATTTCTTGATATAAAACTGGTGTGTTTTGTTCGAACAAAAAAGTATATATTCCTATACCAAAATCAGGAATCATCATCCTTTCGCCCGGATTTGTTAAAATCAGCATTTTAAAATTCTGTTTTACCACATCCTTTAAGGTGTCCAACATTTTATATCCGGTTATTGGATCTAATGTCAAAGGTAGGTGTGGTGAATAATTAGCCATTTTAAGGTGCTCCCTTTATGGATGATTTCGCAATACCAGACGATCCGCCTTGATCTGTTATTGAATCTGGCTGCTGCTTGTATGCCTCTGAACCGGATGTTCCTATTTTGTAGATATTTAAAATAGTATCCTTAATAGAATTTTTCGTATTCAAGAAAGCATCATTAACCCTCATCCCATTTCCAGATTGAGAAGAGACAGCCAAGTTATTATAAATAGACAATGTATACAATATTTTAGGTATAGAGAAGCAATATTTATACAATAATTGAAAGTCTTCCGATTTTATCATTTCGACCAAGAGGTCAAATGCTATAGTTCGTATTCTATCTTCGTTGATTAAATCACCAAAGTTACTAAGAAGTGGACCTAGTACTGCTAAACTGTCGTTAGTATTTAAACCATGAGCAATCTCATACAACGTCTTATCAAAAGTAACTTTGTCGGACACAGACTGGGAAGTCATTCCGGCATTCCAATTCTTTATAGAAGAGGATTTATTGAAAAATGGGAATATATAAGAATATCTCGTTGCAGAATCGATACCCTCTTCCTTTGCGACCCCATGAAGCTCACGCAGAACCAAAGACTTGTTCTTTTCACTAGTAACTCCAAGTTTGTCCTGCAAATAGTCAAGAGAATCAGATGAAAGATCTTGAAACCCAGAAACATCGCTTGGTTCTTTTCCACTTATAAGATTTTGCATATCCTGTGATATTTCTTTTAAAATAGCGCTTTGCATTACGGTATCAAGGTCACCTCCTTGTGTTACTACTAGCGCTTCTGTATAAGCATATCCATAACAGTATCTCACCCCCATTCTCACATCTTTAAAGATAGAATTTATTTGCAAATCAGCTATCTTTCCAGTTAGAATAGTTGTAAAAACATCAATTGTATAAAGATCTCTGAAAAAGTTGGAGAGATTTTGTGCGCTCATTAATCCGTCATAGCCATTGTCTTTCCTATATTTTATTATACTTTCATTATAGCCGTAATCTTCTGGCTCAAAGTCAATTACTTCATAATAATATTGATAGAAGAACTTTCCATCCTTAAAATCATTTATTCTTTCCGGATCACAAATAGAACTGGCTCCTATATCAACATTAGACACTTCTGAGTATATTTCCAGCATATTTGGATATGATAGCGAAGATAGCGGGTTAAGCTGTTCGATTTTTTTATCTCCAGCAATGATAACACCGTTATCTTTAAGTTTTGTTTTATTTAATCTATCTTTCAAGAAAATAATTGGTACTTTATAATGTTGTCTTATAAAATATTTTGTTGCAGATTGCCAAGTATCGATATACATCTCTTTACCCAGCGCAGTATCATAAACCGTGCCGGGGTCGTCGAAATTTGTCTTGTCTGGGTCTGAAAAGCTCCATTCTGATTTTCTTGATATGAGCCTAAGAGATAACTCTTTAAAAACAGATTTAAATTTAGCATTTTCCGTTCTATTCAAATATAGTTCTACCTCTTTCGTAATAATATCTACAAGGGAATAGTCATCTGTAAAATAATTAATTGGTATCTTGGAAATAACAAAAATAGATTTTGCAAAGAACTCTCCGACAAAAAGTTGTACAGTCGCAGCCATTATTCCTTCAAGCATTGCAAAATGTGGCATGCCTAGTTCTTTACTATTTGGATCATAAAACTCCCCAAAATCATAATTTTTCTTTATAATGTCTTTAACGAGAGGAAAGTTGATCAGCCCTTGTGGTGTTGATGAATTTACATTTGAATCAACAGGCGTTAAATCAACTTGTTCTAATTCTCTCTTAGAGAGGTCTGGAAGTAGGTCTTCAATCTCCAATGGAGGGGGGAACATACTTGATAATTTATCTATAATAGACTTAAACACACCCGGCTCAATCTCATCAAATGGGCTGGCGTCATAAGTCTTCAAAAGTTCTCCATCGGCTATAGTTTCAGATATATCCCTAAACAAAGTTTTAAATAAGGAGAAATACAGAGACTTTGATGCCCATCTTCTCAATGGATCCACCGCTGGGGAATCGTCGATATCTATTTTAACTCCTTCCCCATCGTTTATTTCTTCTGCAAATCCAAGACCTTTTAAAAATAAATTCCCAAAATATTGTGATTGCTCGCAATATTCTCCACTCTCAAACAATGGATATCTATTCAAAATCTTTTGTCGCTCCTCTGAGATACCACCCATACTTGTTGGGTTGATAATGAAGTTGCCAAACCTTTCATCCTTTATAGACAAAGCAAAATTGTCTGTATATATTAGCTCTGCATTTTGATCCGACACTGGTGGTTTTAAAAACAAAGAGACAGAATTGTTTTCGTCTACTTTGAGTTTGACTGAATTATTCAGCGTATTAATGAAAGTGTTTTTTGAGATTTGACCAAAAGCTTCACTGTCGACATTGTTAACAAGCTTGTTTTTCATATCTGGTAGGAAAATGGCGGCGGAGATTGCAGCAAGGGAAGGTAGCCCCGTAACGTATCTTAGGTCAGGATCCTCTATAACCATACCTCTTTTGCCGCCCCCCTTTGTATATGCTCGACTTTCGCGTGTCAAACTAACCTCTATCGGCAGTATCAAGGAATCGACTGTTTGCTCAATAGCATAATCCATTGTTGGGGAATTCATTCCAGACATTAAGCCTAAATTTCCCTTACCATCCCCAAACAAAGGAGGGAGTTGAGTAGATAGGTCGCTTTGCTTCCTAATAATATCAGCGAGTTGTTTATATTTAGCAACGTCTGCACCGGATGCGCGAGCAGCAATTTTATTTGAGTTGTCTTCTGTACCACACTTTTTCTTAAGCTGATCTTTTGCATCTTGAAACAAGTCTTTACATATCTCTGGATCTTTAAATATGTCGGTGATATCTTTTTCAATCCCATCAATGATTTCAATTGGAAGCTGATTTCCCGCACAAGTGAAAAAATCTTCTATTTGAGCCTTCGTTGTTATTTGAGCTTTTATACTTGGGTGTCCAGTGAGAACTTTATCAATAGTTTGTAATACTTCTATGCTTGGGGTTCCAGCAATCAAATCCAAAACCTCTCCAGAACTAATTACTTTTGATACTTCTGCAAGAAAGATTTGTATCTCTTCCGGACTTCCTGTTACACCGCAATTTATAAAAAATTCATCGGTTGGGACGCCTGATTGATCAAAGATGGAATTGAAATCTTGACCTCCATAATCCTTTACTGTCGCTTGTCCGGGGGGGCACTGAATGTCCGGGCAAGTCTGTAAGACTTCTAGTAAAGCTGCGATTAATTCTAATAATAGTTGGGATAATATAAATTCCAGCAATTTTTTCAAAGCATCTAGTAGTGCTTCGAGTATATTCGTTGTTGGAAGCCTTAGATATAGTTCAGGAATTTCCAAACAAAAAGAACAATAAAGATCCCCAGCATCCATAGTTATAGGGTCGGTGCTGTAAGAGCCTTCCGGACCTTTAAGATCTAATATCTCGTCTTTTCCCTTACCTTGCAATGCGGGGCTAAGTGAAGCACCAGCAGATCCTCCAGATGCTTTGATCTCAAGATTTGGAAGCTCTACCTCATCAATACCTGCTAGATCCAAAAAGCATCTACATATTGTACTATATAGTGTTGGTAAGTCGATCATGGATGTGACATGTTTATGCAAATCATCCAAGTCAAATATCTTATCGTTAATATCTTTTAGGGCTTCGGCAGAAGTTAAAAAATCGCCCACATAATCACTGATCCTGTCTCTCTCTTTAGTCAGGTTCATCAGGAAATCAAAATCTTCATATAGATTTTGCTCGCCGTCAACCTCTATAATGGTCTTAAAGAATGGATTTCCCTTGCCGGGTGGTGGCTTTGGACAAGGAGGGAAGAACTTTCTAAGACTAAATTCAAAAGCCCCAAGGTCAAACCTAGGATTTAAGTCCAAAGCATGATCAAGTTGATTTGCCAAGCCATCAATAATATCTGAAAATGGTGCGAACGAGAATGATGGGGGTGCGCACTTACCAGAAGGGAAATCAAATTGTCCGCTATTTTCTTTTGCAATAATTTCAGGCTTTGGATCTGGAAGTATTTCTTCTACCATCTTCTGCCAAGTCAATGAAGGGTTTCTCAATCGTCTATGATAGTAAAAAAGAGCCATTGTAGTTTTATCAATGAAAGGAGTTCTTACTTTAAAGTAGTTAAACCCTATGGTTAATAATTTTTCTGTGGATCCTTGCTCTTTATAAGATACAAAGATCAAATCATAACTATCATTAAACCCCAAATTAATTACATGGTCACCCTGTTTTGTGAGGTCAAATCCATTTAATATAATCAACTTTTTTATAAATGGCTGGACATCTGATAATCTTTGAGCTTCTTTTAAAAGGTTAAAACCCTTAATTTGATATGCTGATGCGAATAAATCGATATACATTTTATTCATACCAAATACGGCTTGTTCTAAATGCTGCGAGTAGAATGGAGCATCAAGGGAAATAATTTTGTCTGATTCTTGTTTTAACTGATTTAATTGATCCTTTAGGGTGGGGAATGCCTTGAGGTATATTCCTCCTACTTTTATTAATATTTTCAAGCTAGATCCGGGTCTTAGATCCATATGGAAATCTTGATATGATGCAGCTAAGTATGTTTGAGACAATTTATCAATCTCTGATGGTTCATACTGCCTACCATAGAAATCGAGAAGTTCAGAGAATCCTTTTTTTACAGCTTCTATTTTCTTGCTTTCCAAATCAACATCATCAATGATGCAATCATAGGGCATATTGACTGAATAATAGTATGCGCCCTCCTCTCTATTGTAATACGGCTCCTCATTTTTCCACCATGTCGGAACTAAGGCACGGGCCATTTCCGACATTGGCAAGATCTCTGTTTTTGCAAGTTTGTATCCCTCATCTTTAAATTGTTTATTAAAGAACTTTGGATAATCGATTGTTAATATTTTTATATTACCATTTTCATCATATACAGGAGTATCTGATGGTGCCAAATCAACAAGATCTTTTGGATCAATATAGCCTTTCTCGCCGAGGCGAGAGGACCGGAGATCGACAATTTCTATTTCATTATAATCGCCTTTTCCATTGACCCACTCTTTTGTTACTTTCACCAAGGTCAAATTGTCCATATATCCTAGGTTTTTCGCCCTTATACCCGGAGCAACCTTAATGGGTACTGTTTTATTTCCGTCCTTTGAGAAGATTACACTAGTAACTGGGTTTTTATCCTGTGGGTTTTTATCAACCACCTTCTGTGCTTCAAGATATATTTCGTTAGGAAGGATTTGACCTGCCGCTGTTTCGCCAGTAACCAAAAATGGAAACTCTGAGAAGTCAATAGTTGGTCCGGTCTGTTTTGATAGAGCATCTGCATATGCACTTTCCAATGAACTATTATATACCTTTCCGCCAGTCGCCAATACCAATTCATCGATATCAAATCCTGCTTCTGTATACTGCTCTGAATTTCCAGCCAAAGAAAAGATACCTTGTCGGATCATATCAGGTATTAACTTAGTCTCATCTATTTCTAATTCTAAAACATATCTTAATTCTATGTAAGGGTCGTTCGCATCGTCTATCCCAAACCCCATCCATGGAAGACCAGCAGAGCCATCCCAATTCATTCCTCCCTTATATCCTTTCCATTCTGATAAGTTTGCCGATACACTACCCTTTACTTGCGGACTTTGGTCGAGTTTTGTGTCTAGACCGCTTTGAGCAAGAGTTAAACCTGCTCCAATGTACTCTGGAGAAATAGATGGATATATCTGAAATCCATTAACCCAGTCTGGAGTTCCTACATTTTCTTGCAGTAAAACCTCTTGGTTTTCTTTTATTTCGTCAGCATATTTTTCCAAGTCGGAAGGTTTATTGGCGTCAATAATCCTTTTGTAGTTTATTTTTGATAGTAAATCTTTATCATATGCCCAAATAGGGAAAAGCAAATCTGAAACAGCGTTAACTTTAGCTAGATTGAGGGGTCCCGCTTTTACTCCGTCTTTTACATATTGATATTCACCGCCGAATGTTATTCCTATATTAGAGCCAACAACATCTCCGTATTTTTCGGTTGCGTTCGATGTACCATATGGAATTTGTTTATATAAAGAGATTAAGAATGCGTCCGATAACCACTTCATTCTTTCCCAGTTATTAAAATCAGAATCAAGTATGACCTTCCACATTTGATTAAATTGATTAACAGAATCTTTATTCCCCTTATTTTTATCGCCCACCACTGATACTACTTTGACTGTCCCAATGGTGCCGTCATAAACTAAATTGGGATCTATTTTTCCTCCGAATCCGTTATCTGTGATCCCAAGAGCGTCGACTCTTCCCTTCCTAATGAAATCAATCATTCTTTTTAGGGAATCTTTATCTCTTGGTATGATGGTCAGATCATTACCTTTTTTGCCTATTATTCCTCCGGGCAACTCTGATTTTTTATCGCTTAGAATATCCTTATATGAATTTCCGCCAAAACCTCCTAGGATCCTCGTATATCCCAGACTATTAAAGTCTTCTGCTGTTATTATTTTTCCACCGGGTACAGTTGAGTCTGTTTGACCAATAGATGAATTGTCTAGAGCAGTTATATTAAACTTTAGAGGCTTAGAGTCTTTTAAGCCTTGGAGATTTTGAGAAGAGAGGGGTCCTTTTCCCTGTGATTTTAGTTTGGAAACGGCGGAGCTTTGGGGTCCGTCTTGAATATTTATTATATAATCAAATATTTTTGGTGTCGCTTTATCGATAGTCAAATTGGGGGCGAGCATATATGCCATTGCGTCCCATCCTGAATCTCCTGCATTTGGCGTTGGAGCTAACTTAAACGCGGATACAATATTTGTATTTGCAAAGCTTTTTTCACTCTCTGAACCATCGTTCTGAAAATACCACGGAGTTGTAGCAAATGGACCGACCAACTCAGAAAGGGCACCATATTTCTCTATAGGAGTGATGGGGATAGACATCACTCCGTACTCATCTAGATCCTCCCCTGTTGGAACGTTGGATCCCTTCATCGCAGTGGAGGAACCCGGATCCCATAGTTTAGCCCAAGTCTCATTAAGAGGTTGCTTGTAGTCCCCAAATGACAAAGATTTTTTAGCTTCCGATTTCCAAGTCGACTGATCATAATTAACCTGTTGTGTGATTGGATCTACTCGTGAGTTATAGTACCCCTGCGTTGAAGCGTTATAACCTCCGAGATACACATATAATTCATTGAGATACTCATCTAATTTATCACTAGGAAGACCTGCATTTGCAGCAATAACCCCATAAGATCCCAGATCTCCACCTTTGACATCCAGAGGCAAACCAAATTCTGTGTTGCTTGTTGCTCCAAAATAAGGCTGTATTTGGTCACCCGTGTCCGGATTATTGCTATAGTTGACGAGTGGATATCCTAAATAGTGATACCCGATTGCGTATCTGATGGCTTTTGGAACAATCGTCCTAGAAACAAACTCAGCCATTTGATTAGAATCAAAGTCTCTATACAAAGCCTCAAATGAAATATCATGGTTTTTAGTACCAGACTTCTCTGTGTTTGACAGAGTTATGCCTCCATAAGCATACGCTTTAAAGAGAGGTAGCTTCATAGAAACACTAGTTTTTAACTTTAAATTTTTCTTTGCGGGAACTTTGAAATAAAAATCGTTACTCATTTCTCTCCATCCTAATTAGTATAGTTGTGGTCACTCACTATCGATCTAGAACCCCACTTTTTTAAATATGTAATGTTCGTTAAAATTCCATTAATAGTAGTTATTATTTGAGAAGGAGCATCCATCGTAACCGTTTTAACACTTTTAAAGCTGCCAGCAATCAAGACCTCAGGGGAAGGGAAAGCGATCCCTGTAGTTGTTGGGTGTGTGTGTGCTTGAAGTATAGCATCAAATGTAATCTGGCTTAAGGTCATAGAGTGAACCACGTTTGTTAAAGACTCTATATCTTTTAAAATAAGATCGAGGACATCCATAAGATTATCTCCTTTAACAAGAGGTTGCATGTCTGAGTCGTCATCTCCAGCAATAAGCTGAATTCCCATAGTGGCGTTTATCTTCCCATCCCTAGAGTTTTTATCGTCAGTCTTGGTGACTAATTTTATTGATTCTCTCGCAACAATTCTAATATTGTCTGCCTTTATACCAATGGCAGAACGATTGGTTGGATTTCCGTGTATTCCGGGGACAATACCAAAATTTCTATCGATATCTGTCTTTTGGCTAATATAAATCCTAGCTGCATCAGATTTAAAATCGTTATTAATGTATAAAGGTGACCCATTTTCGTCTGTCCTTTTAGCTTGGGCGCCTCCGCGACCGACACACAAGTCAATAGACGCAGCGTGGCTTGAGCCAGCACCTCCATGTCCGGAAAACACTCCAGATGGTCTGTCTCTACCTAGGACAATCCAGCTATTATTTTCTCCCCGTATCACCGTTTCACAGTCTGCTTGGATAAACTCGGGCACAGATTCAATTTTCTTTGTCCCTCCGAAACCTTCGTATTTTGATCTCTCTTTGGGAGTTAGCTCATCTAACTGTTTCTTAACTCTTTCTGGTACAGTTTCGGTATCGCTTCTTTTTTTGCTTTGACTAGCCATAATATTTCCTATGCAACACCGGCAGAAGATGGATTTGGTGCTTGTGTGTATCTTCCTCTACTGTTAATATATTTATTTGTTAAATTAATTTCTGACCACTCAAAAGGCTTTACTGGGTCTGAATGATTACCTGCATATATAGCTCCATGGGCTACAATGTGTTGTTCATCATATGGGATTCCTCGTCGACTAGTTATATTTTTTAATAAATCCATCAAAGAAGCCATTTGTTCTTTAGAATATGGTCTTCTATACCCTCTCGAATCGCAATCATATTTTTTTCCATCTTTATCTTTAAACTTGTGTTTGGATCCTTTTTCGCGGCATCTTTGCAAATCTACACCTATTGATCTTCCATTCACATCAGGGACAGGGCCTCCTCCGGCATGATATGCTTTTCTAGATTCTGACTCTAGCTGGAATACAGTGCCGTCGAGATCAATAAAATAATGAGAAGAAACAGTTTTTTTAGACCACATCGTAATTACTTTTTCAACTGTTGCGCCAGCCATGCCCGAGCCATCGTGCAGAATTATCATTTCTATTTTCTTTTTTCTTTTTCCGGTATTTCCATTCATTGATAAAACGCCAAGATATCTAGAATCTGATTTTGGATAGTCAGCCACTTCACTCGGCTGGTAGTCTTCTGGTATACCTAGGTAATTTGGATTTCCAGCAATATTGGCTCCCACTGGACCGCATACCATAATAGAATTTTGAGCAGGAGGGGTTTTTGGTTTTGGTGTATATGCATCCTTAGCTTGGCTGACCATAGCAAGTGGATCTGCTGCCGTCGCTGAATTGGATGCATTGGCTGGTTGTGTTTTTGGAGGCGCTACTGCTGGGACTTGTGTACATGACATTGCAAATGAATTTCTTCCGGAAGTGGTTGAATTACCATTAACCAATGTGTCGTTTGCTACTCTACCCAGATATATTGGTCCATCCATCGTATTACTATTCCGAAAATGTACCCATACCATATCCCCCGCTTGTGGCACATCAGAAGATATTGCTATATCTTTTGCAATAAATGTTGGATAAAGATTGATAACCGCGTGGTCTACGCTTTCTTCGGTTGGGCTTGGCAGCGTCTGCGGCACTGGAAGAGCGCTGTGTATTTCGGGTATTCTTACCTTTACTTGAATCAGTCTTGGCGCATCAGATTGGCTGTTTTTCCTTATGCTTTCATTGGCTACTGTAAACGGATTGCTTGGGTCTGATGTTCCCTCATTGAGATACCCGTCTACTCTTAAGCAAATCCCCAGATAAGGACCAAAACCCAATGATGAATTTGCTGCATAAGAATCTTCCGTGCTTTTTATCACAGCATCTAATGGTTTAACATTCGAACTATCAAAGTTCTTACCAATCAGGGTGTCTTTGAGCGGATTCAGGATGCCATATCCAATATTTAATAGATCTTTAATATTCATCAGCTACTACCCGAATCCTTTATAAGATCGAATAACTCACTCTTGTCTTCTTCTGTG
>TARA_R110000851_G_scaffold332780_2_pt1 | contig 34900 bp, 37 predicted proteins | sample TARA_R110000851 | Tara Oceans TARA_R110000851 (sample SAMEA4397627) | marine metagenome | biome: Polar Biome; feature: [DCM] deep chlorophyll maximum layer (ENVO:01000326); material: water (ENVO:00002006), including particulate matter (ENVO:01000060) such as... | depth 17 m
ATCAGGTGGCTGTAGTGCCCCGGTACAAAAAGACCCAGAAGCGGTTAAGTCACGGCTGGGTAAAATGCAAATCAGAATGCGTAAGCCCGAATTAGGTCATGCCGTTCCGGCCCAGGTTATGATCAGCCACCCAAACTACAATGGCTTACAGTTCGACCAGGAGACCAGACGTTATATTCCTGCACATTACGTAAAAACAATGTCTGTAAATTATGCCGAACAACCTTTATTCAGTGTCGATATGGGTATTTCCTTCAGCGAAGATCCCAGTGTGCATTTCACCTTCAAACCCACTAAATCAGGCGTTTTGAAAGCAACAGTTATTGACAGTAAAGATACTCATTACACTGCTGACAAAACTATCTGAATCAAAACCAGATACGGGTAGGTCCAATTTCCGTTTTAATTTTTAAAAGATTCAGCGATCTACTTCTGCATATCAGGAGTAGATCGTTTTGTTTTCATGGTTGCAGCTGCTAGGGTGACTTATTTGAATAACGTACAGTCATAAGTTTAAATGGCAGGCAAAATAAACAATTCGCTTAATTACAGGAAATTATCGTGCTGATTGGCAATTCCATCTATTTAGATTATCAAGCTACAACGCCTTTGGAACCTGAAGTTCGTCAAGCCATGGCGATTTATAGTGATGATTTGTTTGCCAATCCTCATTCAGCACACTTTCTTGGCCGCCAGTCTGCTCAGGCAGCAGAAATGGCCAGATCCACAGTTGAGTCCTGTATAGGTGCATCCGCCGAAGAGATTATTTTCACTTCGGGTGCTACCGAATCAAATAACCAGGCGATTGCAAGTGTCCTGTTTGCCAATACAACGAAGCGTAATAAGATTCTTATCAGTTCAATTGAACATAAATGCATTAAAAATGCAGCGTATTTTTTTGGTCATAAACTGGGCTATCAAGTGAGCGAAATTCCGGTTGATTCAACTGGTTTAGTGGATATTGATGCGTATCAATCCATGCTTAATGAGCAAGTTTTGTTCGTTTCAATTATGGCTGTCAATAATGAAATCGGTATCATTCAGCCCATTCAGAAACTTGCTGAATTAGCCCATAACGTTGGCGCTATCTTTCATTGTGATGCCGCACAAGCCCCTGAAGCCATTGATATTGACGTCAAACAATGGAATGTCGACTTGCTGAGTTTATCGGCACACAAGGTATATGGACCAAAAGGTATTGGAGCGCTTTACATCAAAAACTCACTGCAAGCATCATTGCCACCGTTTATTCATGGTGGCGGTCAGCAATTCGGTCAACGTTCAGGTACGCTGCCTACCGGCTTATCCGTAGGTTTTGCCAAAGCTATGGAATTAAGCAGGGAAGGAGCAGAGCACAACAGAACCTGGCTAACTTCCATGAGACAACGATTTCTGGAGGGGCTCAGAGACAAACATATTGATTTCACTATTAATGGCACAACTGATAACACCCATCCGGGTTGCCTGAATATCAGGTTTGCAGATGTTGATGCCACAAACTTATTGGCAGCGATGCAACCCGAAATTTGTGCATCTACTGGGTCAGCCTGTAATAGCGAATATCCCCAAGCATCACATGTTTTGTCTGCCATAGGTCTTACAGAAGCAGAAGCTACCTCATCACTCAGATTTAGTTTCGGCCGTTACACTGACACAGTACAAATTGATCGTGCTTTAGAAATTATTCATCAGCAACTTGTTAAAGCATAAATTAGTAAAATCGCGCACTTATCCAGCCAATGCCACGCAGAATCCTAACCTCTGTAATACGTTGAGTTGCTCGCCCCTAAACAAACCAAGGCCAATCATTGATGTCTGCAGTGTTTGCCTGAGAAATCCTTGAGAGAAAGTAGGCTCCAAAGTATTAGCGCAGCGCTGATCAGACTCACCAGAGTAAAGCTAGCTGCATCGATGCTGGTTTCACTCAGTGCCAGTCGATATAGTATCAAGTTGCTGGCAAATGCGAGCAGTGCAAGGCTGGTCAATAGACTCAAATGAGTTAGGAGCACTCTGACTCCTTTTCAACCATCTCTATTGGAGGGTGCGCTAACCGATGATTTGCAGTATTGGTGAAGCTTCCAGCCTCATTTCCAATAAAAACATATTCATTGTATATTAAAGTATAGGATGAAATGGCTTACTGAGATGTAAGTTCATGAAGATAGACGAAGCTTTAATTTTTGTTCTACAGCTTTGGTATTCATGACATGAAAGTCAAAAACTATTTAGAAATATCACCCAAATTATCAAGCTCTGGTCAGCCAGCCTCAAAGGATTTTGAGCTTATAGCAGAACATGGCTACCAAGTGGTGATAAACCTGTCTATGCCTGACTCGAAGAGCGCTCTCACAAATGAGGGTTATTTGGTCACTTTAACGGGTATGACCTACATCCATATCCCAGTGGCATTTGATGCACCAGAATTATCACACTTGATCGCATTCTTTGATGCTATGGAAGCTTTTTCAGCAAAGAAAGTCTGGGTTCATTGTGCGTTGAATTACAGGGCATCGGCTTTTCTCTATCTATACAGTCGTCTCTTAAAAAGGAAATCCAAAGAGGATTCTGAAAAGTACATTTACCCTCACTGGGAGCCAAATGATACCTGGTCAGGTTTCATAGAAAGATGTGAAGCAGAACTCCTCTAGATCCTTACTTATGCTCTGGAGCCCCTTCTCCAGAGTGAGTCTGCTGACTTAAAGGTTTAAATCACTCAGAGTGGGGTGGTCATCCGGCCTGCTTCCAAGAGGCCAATGAAATAAACGCTCAGAATCTTTAATAGGTAGGTCATTAATGCAGGCGAAACGTCGTTGCATCAGACCATCCGGATTGAACTCCCAGTTTTCGTTGCCATAGGAACGGAACCAGTTATCACTATCGTCATGCCACTCATAAGCAAAGCGAACAGCTATTCGATTGCCCTCAAAAGCCCAGAGTTCTTTAATAAGCCGATAATCCAGCTCTTTTCTCCACTTGCGTTCTAAAAATACTTTGACCGCTTCACGGCCACGGGGAAATTCTGACCTGTTACGCCAAATGGTATCCTCTGTGTAGACTTGAGACACACGCTCAGGATCTCGACTATTCCAGGCATCTTCTGCCATTCTCACCTTTTTGACTGCAGATTCTTCATCAAAGGGAGGAAGTGGGGGTCGTCTCGTTTCGGTTGTCATTAGTTACTCCAAAATATCGTTACTCAAAAATGCCTGGCATCGCCAGATAATCGGATAAAGCTTCAAACCTTTTCTTCCAGACCTGAATATGCCCATATGGGGTCATATCAATATGACCTTCATGAGCCAGAGCAAGATAGGGATACAACGCTATGTCAGCGATTGTGGGGCAGTCACCAACCAGCCAATTTCTGCCAGAGAAATGACTGTCAATAATTTTAAGGACTTTGTTGCAGGTCTCAGTCACATGCTTGAAATCAATCTGACGACCAAACTTATAATGGACGCGAAGCCGGGCTGGTCCGTTCTGGATCTCATTAGCCGACGTAGATAACCATGACATGATCTCAGCCAATTCGATGGTATCGTTTGGCCACCATTTATCTCCGCCATATTTTTTAGCCAGATAAACCAATATCGCATGGCTATCTCGGATCACTACGCCATTATCATTCAGGAGTGGTGCTTGCCCAAAAGGATTCAATGTCAGATACTCATCAGTGGTTTGTTCTGAAGCGCCTAAATCCAAATGGTACAATGCATAATCGATGCCTAAAAAACTTAACATCAATCGAACTTTATGGCAGTTTCCTGACAAAGCGATGTTATAAAGAATCATGCCTAATTCCTCATTCAATTAAAATTTTCAGTATGGATTGTGGTTCTATCTATCCCCATTTCGGCTCCAGCCTTAACTGCGTCCCGCATAAAAAACTGAGGTCCACAGATGTAATACGCTGCGTCAGGGCCTGCCTGACGAAACAAGATAGAAAACTCTAGCTTATTGGCGGGAGGCTCCTGACTGAAATAAAAATGCACTTTGCCCGGAAACAAGTCTGATAGCTCCTCAAGGAAAGGCATGGTCTCACGAGATTTGGCTGAATAATGTATTTCAAATGAAGAGCCACGTTGCTCAAGCTCTTCAGCCATGGCCTTGATAGGTGTAATGCCTATCCCACCAGCGACAAGCACGGTATGCCTCTCATCGTTATGAAGGCGGAAAAAATTTTCAGGTGCCTCAATGTTAATTTCAGTGCCAACATGCCAATGTCTGTGTATTGATTGAGAACCACCATCGCCGTCGATTTCTTTATTTACTGCGATCTGATAGCGACGGTCTCGTTTTTTCATCGTTGTCAGCGAATATGCGTGCGTAGAGTTTGAGCCATCATTAAGCTGGACAGGCACACTGATATGAGCCCCCGCTTTATATCCCGGTAAGTCAATGCCTTTTGCATGTTGAAGCTCATAAACTCTCACTTCTTTTGTGATCTGACTAACCGTTGAAACAATCATTGGCAAACTGCCTTTGCTAGGGTTGGGAACAATTTTTAATTGCGTGTTGTTGTTTGTTTGCTCTTCATTGAGCAGTTTCTCAAATTCATTATTTGTGTAACGTGGCGTAATGTATTTAGGGCAGTTCCAGTTATAAGCTTCTACATGAATAACAATGCCACGTTCTACAGGCGCACGGAAATCTGACATTTCAAGTTGGGCTATCAATGAAGAGTTATCTTTTTCTTCAATGACTTGAGCACGCCCCCAAATTTTCAGCCTGCGTCTCTCACTGTAGCTCATAAGAAACAGACACACTCTATTGTTTCCATGCAAGTTTCCAACTGAAAGATATTGCCGGTTACCACTAAAGTCAGCAAAACCAATTGTTTTCTCTCCAAGCACTTTTAAAAAGCCTCTTGGTCCGCCACGGTGTTGTATATATGGCCAGGAATCTTCATTGGTGGTCGCCATATAAAAGCTGTCACGTTCAGCAATGAAATTTTCCGTGGTCGTGTCAAGAGCAATAAAATCTACGTCACTCTCTTCAAAGGCTTGATAGCTGAGACGGCTACCCATTTCCGATTGGACTTTTTTAACATTCGGTGTGAAGCCTATTTTTGCAAATGTGCTGGCCATAGGAGTTTCCTCAGAATGAATGCCCGGCCTGGGGCAGGGCATTGAGCTGATTTATGCAGCCTGATTCAAATCGACTCTGGGAAAGTCAATATCAATACGACTGGCCTTGCTTAAAATATTGGTCAGCAAATTGATGCCCGTGTGAGTGATGATTTCCACAATATCGGCATCGGTGAAACCGGCATTACGCAGTTCCTCAATCTCTGCAGTTGTGACATCACCGAGATGCTCAACTAGTGACCGTGAAAACCTAACAGCGATAGCTGCTTTAGCATCCTGACTATCACCATTACGGTTGCTGTTTATCTCATCAGTATTCAAACCGGTCTTGCGACCAATCGCAGTGTGTGCGGATAGGCAGTATTCGCATTCGTTTCTCTGAGCCAATGTCAGAGCAATACGCTCACGTGTTGCTGCATCCAGTGAGCCATTACCTGCAATGTGATGAAAACCCAGAAAGGCTTTCAGCGCGTCAGGTGAATTAGCAAAAACGCGAAGGAAATTTGGCACAATGCCCAAGTTGGATTTAATGGCAGCAAACAGCTCAGCCTGTTCACTGTTAGCAATATCGTCTGTGACGGTTGTGATTCTACTCATGTCTAGTTCTCCTATTAATTGAAACTGGCACTTAAGTATCCAGTGAGAACATTATTGGGTATTATCAATAATATAATAATAGAGCAAATGGCTAATTCACTATTTCATATAATGGAATAATCAATGGACCGATTACATTTAATGACAGTTTTTGTCTCCGTCGTCGATAACGAGGGGTTTGCCAGTGCTGCTCGAAAGCTGAGGCTGAGTCCCCCTGCAGTAAGTCGAGCTATTACAGAACTGGAAACACGGCTGGGCGTTAAGCTTTTGCAACGCACCACCAGACACCTACAAATCACCGAGGCTGGTCAGCGTTATTACAAGGATGCCAGATATATCGTTACGCTCTCTGAGGAGGCCGAGGATGCCGTAAGAGGGAAAAATGCTGTTCCCAGGGGACTAGTAAGAATCACAGCTTCCGTTTTGTTCGGTCGCTTGTATGTGATGGACGGTATCGTCAGCTACCTGAAGCAATACCCGGAAATGCAACTTGATGCGCTTTTTGTGGATCGTGTAGTCAATATGCTGGAAGAAGGCATTGATGTTGCTGTCAGGATCGGTGAGTTAGAGGACTCAACATATAAGGCAATTAGGGTTGGGGCAGTTAGACGTGTGTTCTGCGCCTCAACGCAATACTTAAATGAGTATGGATACCCCCAAAAACCTGAAGACCTGAGTGATCACAGAATTATCTTGGCAAGAGGCTTAAGCCCGACGAATGAGTTGAGATTTTCTAAAGATGGGAAAAATACCAGTGTCAGAGTAAATCCATTTCTGACTGTCAGTGATAATTTTTCAGCGGAGAAAGCGGTTATCTCTCACATGGGAATAACACGATTACTGTCTTATCAGGTAGCAGAAAGTCTGACCAATGGTGCTTTGAAAATTATTTTGAGTGAGTACGAGCCTCGCCCTGTTCCTGTTCATATTGTCCACAGAGAAGGCCGTTATTCTTCGGCCAGAACAAGAACATTAATCGACTGGATGGTTGAACACCTCAGGGCTCAGCCCTCCCTGAATTAATGGGTGATGCCCGTTGCGCTGAGTCAACGGGCATCCGGCCTTACTAGTTGTAATAGTTAAATAAATGTAATGAAGAGTTCGCCATCACCGCTTGTTTAGCCGGTTTCTCTTCATCAAGCTCAACAGGGCGTGGGGCTTTTGCCGCATCAATATACTGATAGATATGCTGTGCAGATGACAGCACACGTTGATTATTGTCCTGGCTCAACGCCTCATGCGCCACCACTTGTTGTTTCGCTTGCAAATCCAGATTCACATTGAGATGTTCCGGTGGAAACGTTTCAGCAACAGACAAGCCTGAAGCGCTGATCGTTAAAGCGAAAATGACTGAGTTAAGTTTTTGATAGTTGTGCATAATAAATCCTCAATAGGTTGCACTGCCCAATGCAGTGATGCCATGTTAAAAGGATTCACTTCCTGCCAGATGTCCAAAAGTAAAGAGGATGTGTCCATTCATCCATACCTGTTTGCCTCCGGCTGCGGAAAGTAGGTAAGGAAGAATTAATCGTTAGTAATAGATAAAAAAAGGGTAGCAATGTGCAGCATTGCTACCCCTGAAGCTGAATTAAAATCTGAAGTTGATTCAGGTTGAGCCTTTGGCGCTGAAAAGAATGTTATCAAGTGATGCCCTTCCTGCTCCCCACACAATCAAACTGAAAATCATCCCGCCCCAAATGACATGCAACAAAAAGGCAGCCGGGGCCATATCAGCCAGGCTCAGAACCGCCACAATATTGAAAATAAACAAGCCCAGAGCTGCAAAGGGAGTGAGAAGTCCGAGTAATAACATTGATGGCAGGATGATTTCGCTGGCCGTTCCAAGGTAAGCTGCAAAATCATGTCTTAAGAAAGGAACGGCATACTCATACTCAAATAAGAATAGAGTGGACTCCCAGTTTTTGAGTTTGTTAAAACCCGCGAAAAAGAATGTGGTAAAAAGGTAAACCCTGACACTCAACAGTGTGATCGACTCAAGTATTGAACGAGCCAGCGTCACATAACCAGAGTAGGGAATACGATAGTTGAAATAAGTCATTGTGTTATCTCCTAATAAAAACCAGTGACAAGACCTTCACCGGTCGATTGATAAAGCCAGTCATCAAATAGAAATTGCGGATTTACTCGGTCCAGAGCATCTGATATTGATAGCCCTTCATTGGTCAGGGCTAACCATTCTGATTCGCTTGTCTTTACCTCACGAACCAGCGCTTTCCATGCTGGCCGCCATATCAGTGCTTTTTGCCCGCTACCCTGTGAGAGCTTGTGCTTTGCCTGGGTTAGACATTGTTGCCGCTCATGAGGTTTTTTCGTTTGATGCGCCATCCAGATGTCGACGATGGGATAAATGGAATCCAGCAGTTGGGTGCCGGCACAGTAATGAATATGTAGCTGACTCAAATCGGCATCAGGTTGAGGGCATCCAGCCGGATTTATGTGACTTTGCTCTCTCTCTGCCAGATGGCATAGCCAGTCCAGTCTGGCGCTGTCGGCAATGAATGGAAAAAGGGAGAGATTCTCCAGTTTCCTTAACCAGTCTGGAAATGTCCTACCCCACATCCCCCAATCACCCTCTACCAGTTTCTCCTGGCTAACAAAGGTTCTTGCCAGCATGGAAAAGAATTCCTCACCAACCAGCTCCACTACCGTTGGATAACTTATTGATAGGGCCCGCTCTGCGTTCATCAACAGGTTTTGTCTGTATACCGCAAGACCAGCATGACTGAATGAGTCGTCTTTTCCATTCCATATTACCTCGAGAAGATTCGCCTGATAATTACGCATTTTCGAGTACTCGCGTAGCAAAGGAAGCAGCTGTGTTAGCCTCAGCGATAAGTGTTGACCAGGCAGGTAAGCGCGTGTCCCATTCGATTAGTGTCGGTACAGCGCCAAACCGCCTGATCGCATCCGCATAAGTAATCCAGGTATCCGAACTAACCGGGCCGCTATGGTCATCGATCCAGGTTTCCTGAGCCATATCATGAATGCCGGCCAGGTGAATTTCTTTAACAATGTCTGAGTCCAGCGCGGTAAGCGTGGCCAAAACATCATCCAGAGGCTGCTTAGCGCCCGCGTTATGTGCGTTGACATAAAGATTGTGAAGATCCAGCAACAAGCCACAGCCGGTGACATCACAGAGTCTGTTGAAAAATTCGGTTTCCGGTATGACCGAACCCTCAAAGGCAACATATGAGGAGATGTTTTCGATCAGAATCTGACGACCGAATAAATCCTGTACTCGCTGAATGTTATTGGTCATTGCCTGTAATGTTTCTTTATCAAAACGGATTGGCAGCAAATCACCGGCATGAACTGTCGAATTGCCATCGTCAGACCAACTGAAACAAGCATGATCTGAAATGAGAAAAGGAGAGCACCTTTCTATCAGACGCTTCATTTTCTTTAAGTGAGAAAGGGGGGGCGGTTGCAAAGAACCGAGTCCCAATGAAGTACCGTGCAAACTGATCTTGTAATGCTCTGTTACCGACATTAACAAGTCATGCGTAACACCTCCCTCAGCGAAAAAGTTTTCTGCATGCACTTCAACGAAGTCTATGGATGCAGGAGTCATCGCTGCCTCGTAGTGTGCTGATCGTAAACCTACGCCAACTTGAATCATCTCTGCCTCCATAGCCTCGTTAATATCAGTGCATTTCCATTCAAAAGATCAAAGTGCAGCGGCTGAAGAGCTCAACAGCGCTTTGGCTTCCTCTTTGGAGTAACCACCCAGGTCCGTACAGGTGCCGGCTGGCACCAGCTTCCACTCACCCGGGTCGTTGTCAACTTTGGATTGCGCCGCACAGGAGTGGGTACCTGCCAGGTTGGCACAATCGTTCTGACCGGCTTTAGCCACGCCGTAGCATTTTTCCTTACCAGCAGCGTGGACAGTCATGGGGACAGTCACACTCAGTGACACTGTGGCTGCGATAGCCGCAGCGATAATGGCATTATGTTTCATCATTTAATCCTCTTAGGCTTGAATAGCGTGGTCAATCCACGCGTTAACGTTATCTCCAGGTTGTGAACCAACCAGAGAGTCAATTTGTGAACCATTTTTGAGCATGATCAGTGTGGGCACTGAACGCACGTTGAACACTTCACGAACATCGGGAAGTGCATCAACATCAATCTCTGCAACACAGACGTCGTTTCGTTGAGCAGAGACGGACTCAATAATCGGGGCAAAACGCCGGCAAGGCTCACACCATGAGGCTGAAATTTTAAGCAACAAATATTCGTGCTGCTGTTTCTCAGTCTCAAAATCATCTAGGGTTGTTATTTGTTTCATCTTCTTTCTCCAGAATTGAGCCCCGGCAACGAGAGGTCGCCGGGACAGCTCGATTTAAAATGTTTCCAGGGCCGAATCGGTAAATGATTTAATGGTTGGCCAGGTTTGATTAGCGTTGGTGATGTAGCCAGGCACATCTGCCAGCCAGACTTTCTGAACATCTTTATTCAGGTTCAGATAAAGCTTGCCATCAACAACACGCCAGGCAGTCGGGTCGGTATCAAACTTTCTACCTTTGGTCACACCAAAGGCACAAAAACCACCAAACTGAGGGGTATACTTGGCAGGACTGGCACGAAACAAGTCCCGATTCTGCTCATTGCTGAAGTGGTAAATTGCGTTTTTATATGTTGCAGTGAAATCACTAGAGCCTTTGGTCGGCTTTTCATTAGTGAAGTAGGCAACGGGGTCATAACCCTGGATGGCCAGGTCGTTTCCGTTTGCATTCATATCAATATCCGCTGCAAAGCTTGCAGCTGAAAGACTCAGTGCCAGAGTGGCCGCGGTAGTTGTGATAATTTTCTTTAACATTTGTTTATCTCCAGGTTTGTGTTTGTCATTACTGAACGGTTGCTGTGTTTGTTACTGCTGACGTTTTCTTACCAGCGAGATCATTATTTCTTGTTTTTTTTAAAAAAATAATAAGTCGTCTGATTAATAAACTATTGCTTAAAATGAAATAATCACTCAGCTCAGCCTGAAAAACTCATCACCATTCAATTGATTAAATTGAATAGGCACGATGCATACTTTAGTGACGAGGGTGAGTTCGGTGAGCTATGATCGTCCTAGTTATTTATCCAATCATCCAGAAGCTAGTTATGGACAAACTCTCTCTGATACTGGACCGGTTATCGGTCACTGCTGGTGTGTTTTTCTCTGGTGAAATGTGTGGACTGGCTCATTTTGATGGGACGGCTCAAAACGAGGGACATATTCATTTATTAGCATCGGGCAGGATGGATGTTATTGATGATAATGGTGATGTGATTAAGCTCGACAAACCCTCAGTTATATTCTTTCCTAAGCCGAGCATTCACCGCTTGCGGGCTAAAGAGTCTGATAATGCTAAAGTCGTTTGCGCCTCCATTCGCTATGGTGCAGATACCAGTAATCCTCTAACCAATGCACTGCCAGGGATGGTGACCCTGGATTTTGTCGAAAATGAGTATGTTTTAGCCACAGTCAATGGCTTGTTTGAAGAGGCTTTTCATGACAGAGATGGTAAGCAGCTATTAATAGACCGGCTGACAGAAGTGATCATTGTTCACCTGCTCCGAACTGTGATCAGTAAGGGGATTGGTTATCAGGGCGTTCTCGCAGGGCTGGCTCATCATCAGCTTGCCAGGGTCATTATTAAGCTACATGAGTCACCGGCTGAGCCATGGACGCTGGAGTCAATGAGTGAGCTCGCATTTATGTCTCGCTCAAAGTTTACTGAAGAGTTCAGAAGGGTAGTTGGGCAAACACCCGGTGATTACTTAATTGATTGGCGTGTTTCGGTTGCACAAAGTGAGTTAAAAAAAGGGAAACCTGTGTCCGTTGTAGCAAACGAAGTCGGCTATGAGAACAGCTCGGCCTTATCCAAGGCTTTCAAGCGCAAAACAGGTCTTTCACCCAGTGCCTGGTTGAAAACTTACTTGCAGCATTGAGAATGCTTAGAGTGATACAAGATGCACGGAAGCCGTGGCTCCCGTGCTGGAGTGGTTCAGACAAATTCCTTGAAACGTTTATCAATGGGTGTGTCGGCAATATGGTTGGTGTAATTACTCATTACTTTCTGTGCCACGCCGACAATGATTTCCAACAAGTTTTGCTTTGTATAGCCTTCGTCAAAAAAGTTTTCCAAGGTTAATGACCCGATATGGCCACGGTTACGAACGATCTCCAGAGTGATTTCCCGCAGCACTTCCAGACGACGATTAGGCAAGGGGGTCTGATCAACCAGTGCCTGATTCAAAGGGGCTGGCACGTTCATGACATGAGCGATCAGACTATGAGCTGGAATGCAGTAATGACACTCATGCTCAACATTGATAGTTTGCCAGATGACAGTTTTTTCCTCATCTGTCAGAGAAGTGTTCAAAAACAGGTTATGCAGTTCCTGATAAGCGGCGAGAGCAGAAGGTGCTTCTGCCATAACCGCATGTAGGTTAGGTATGCTTCCAAATGCCGCCCTGGATTTCTCCAGTAATGGCTTGCTTTGTTCAGGTGCACTGTGTTAGCTGTGTAAATGGAACTCGATCATTGTAGATCTCCTAGTATTAATTGATGTCCCCGAAGGGATGACCAAGATTAAAAGCTCTCTGCAGTCTTCAGCACGACGATCGTCCAGACCTGTTGTCAGATCGTCTTTAGTCTTTTATCTATGAAAATATTATGGTTATTCCCATCAGCGAGTTCTTTAGCCAGAAAGTGTAGTTTTCTCAACGCATTAGAATAGGAATTTTGATGTCGCATATCATTAAACTCCTGATACTCACTACTAATCTCATAAAAGGTCTCGACCCCAAGGTATTTTGACAACACTTTTATGTGGGGTCCTAAGTGATTCATCTCTTGCCGGATACCTCCTTGAGCAAAACCGAATTCTCCCGCTGAAGTGATCAAAACCATTGTTTTTTCGGACAGTGTTGGTTCCAGGGGGAAGTCACCCCGGGAAAGATCAAAAGTGAATGTTTTATTGACTCTGACGACCTGATCGAACCAGGCCTTGAGCGCTGCCGGCATCCCATAGTTGTACATGGGTGTGGAAATTACTATCAGCTCAGCGCGTACCAGCTCATCAATGAGCGCGTCAGACTGGCTGAGTAACTGTTTTTGTTGTTCAGTTCTTTTGTTATCAGGTGTGAAGACCGCGCCAATCCATTCATGGCTGATAAATGCGGGGGGGGACTCTCCCACATCACGATAGATGATTTCTTCTTCAGGTGAATATTCAAGCAATTTTTGGGTAAATACACGTCCCAGAGATCGGGATAGGGAAGAGTGTGAAGCTCGCTAACTATTCAACGGTCTGGCACTTGCTTCAATGAGTAATACAGTCATGTTCGTCTCCTAATTCAGGTGTGATGAATTTCAGAGACTATATTTAGCCTTATCTCATTGTTTTACAAATGATACTATCTTCCAAATAGATGAAAATTACTCATGCGTAGATTAAAAATAATGGCCAAGATTCCTAACCTGAACATGCTCTATACCTTTAGCAGAGCAGCCCATCTTAAAAGCTTTAAGGATGCAGCAACGGAGCTACACATCACGCCCACAGCTGTTTCTCATCAAATGAGAAAGCTCGAAGATGTATTAGGTCAACCGTTGTTCATACGGCTGACCAGAGAGATCAAACTGACAGAAAAGGGACAACAGCTGGCTGATGTCAGTCAATCGTTATTTGCCGAGCTGTCACGTACTTTGGATGACCTTCGCAGTGAAGATAAACAAATCAATTTAACGACAACAGTCGCTTTTGCCTCTATGTGGCTGGTCCCCAAGCTTGCTGATTTTCATAAACAGAACGGTGACATCAAGGTTTCGATTATCACTTCCGACGATGTTGTCGATATAAAAAACAGCCAGAATATTGATTTAGCCATTCGCTACGCTAAAGACATTCACAACACTGAAAATACTACAGTTTTAATGACCGAGAGTATGGGATTATATGCCTCTAAAGCTTATGTATCGGGTTTGAACAGCAACACTATTCCAGTCATTACCACAAATTGGAAAAATAAGGCGCTGCCAAATATAAACTTCACTGACTGTCTGGGTGAAAGCAAGTATCTGGCAGAGATAACAGAAAGTTATGACCAAGAAAATCATGTTATTCAAGCCGCATTATTAGGAAGAGGTGTGGCATTTGTCAGCGATATTCTTGTTGATGACTATGTCCAGAATGAGTGGTTGGTAAGATTGCCCGGCACGCATTCAGTCGAAGGCCTTAAATACTATCTGGTAAGCGGAAATTCTCTATCACCTAGTATGCAGTCCAATATTGAATACTTTGTAACGTGGCTAAAGGAACAATTGCTTGAAGCATTGGCTTAACTAATAAAATGCTAATAGCTCCTGTCATTCCAATATTAGGAATGACACCATTCAGAATTTAAAATGTTGTGGGGTTTGTATCGTCTAAACGCTCAGATTTTAAATTCTGAACCACCTTGAAAATCCAATCATTTTTATCATAACGCATATTATTGTCATTCCCAATAAAAGCATGTCCACTTAAACCAAATTAAACTATTGATTTAATTAAATACATATTTTTTGTGGTAGTAAATATCAGTCTAGATTCTGGTTATAAATGTCGAGCTTATGCCGAAATTTGTATTAAAAGTGTGTCTTATGCAGCAACAGTTTAAAAGTTGCACTATTCGTAGGCATGTTTAAATTGGATATGTGATCTACGGGATTCCCAGATGACTCTCTACAAAGTCTGATTCAACTTCCAGTCTTGCAGGTATTCTTCTTAACAGCTAAATCATCGGGACGTGAGCTTGGTTTAAATGCGATCAGAACCATTCACAAAAGTAATCCAGAGCTGCATATCAGGACACTCGAATTAACCTCACGTGAGAAGTCTTGTGAGCACCCGGATAAATCTTGTCATGGCGAGTCTTGCCCTTTAGCTAAAGGGTTTTACGATCGACTGCCTAACGCAAGAATTACCGCACTTAATCAAAAGATGATGGATAAAACTGCTATCCGAACAGCAGCACTCAAGCACCAAGTATGTCCTTATTACTTGTCTCAGGATATTGCAAACTGGAGTGACGTAATTGTCGGTGACTACAATTATTACTTTGATCTATATGCGATGTTATATGCAGGTACTGTGCTTAATGAGTGGAAGGTAAGTGTTCTAGTCGACGAAGCGCATAATATGGTTGAAAGATCACGCAAGATGTATAGCGCTGAGTTGAGTTATGGCAGCTTTAATGAAATGTTGGCCTATGCGCCTAAAGCCTTAAAAGGTGTCTTAGAGAAACTGAATACTAGCTGGGCCACATTGAGTCGGAGTCAGGAAAAACGCTACGAGGTTTATACCTACATACCAGAAGAGTTTGAGCTATTATTACAGCGCGCTCTTTCCAAAATTACTGATTATCTTGCAGAGCATCCCACCTTCAATGATTTTAAAGTACTCAATTTTTACTTTGATGCTTTGCAGTTTGCCACACTGGCTGAATCATTTTGCGAACATTCAATTTTTGATATCATCAAAAGCGATGTAAGTGTTGGACTGTTTCAGCAAGATTCCATTTTATGCATACGCAATGTTATTCCTGCCAAATTTTTAAGTACTCGGTTTAAAGCTGCAAACTCAAGTACATTATTTTCGGCTACGTTAAGTCCATCTTCTTTCTTTAATGACATGTTAGGTTTACCAGAAAAAACACAATTTCTGGATGTGGACTCACCCTTTGATCCGAAGCAGTTGACGGTAAAAGTAGCTAAACATATTTCTACAAGGTTCAAAGAACGCAATCATTCACTTGAGCCAATTGTTAATTTGGTCGCAAAACAATTTAATGAAAGACCAGGGAATTACATCTTTTTTTTAAGTAGTTTCGACTACTTGAGGGATGTTCAATCTTTATTTAAAGATTTATACCCGAATATCCAAACGCGTTCGCAAGTGAGGATTATGTCTGAATCCGACAAAGAGCAATTCGTTAATGACTTTACTTTAACTTCGCAGGGAATCGTATTCGCAGTGTTAGGCGGCTCATTTGGTGAAGCGATTGATCTGACTGGTGATCGATTAATCGGCGCATTTATTGCTACACTTGGTATGCCCCAAGTCAGTGAAGTAAATGAACAAATGCGAATAAGAATGGAAGAGGTTTTTGGACTTGGCTACGAATACACTTATCTTTATCCAGGCTTACAGAAAGTAGTGCAAGCTGCGGGTAGAGTAATTCGCACAACAAGCGATAGAGGAGTCATTCATTTAATGGATGATCGCTATAATCAATTAAAGATTAAGAAACTACTTCCAAACTGGTGGGATATTTCAAATTGATGTGGTGATATTATTTTTGTCTGATTTCCGCCCAAAGCTGACCTTCATAATAACCTATGAAGATTTACAAAACCAATGAATACCATACCAATAAGTAACATAGCGGATTGTGGATTTTCAGGTACTGGAGATTTATCATTCACCATCTTCCCAAGCAAATTTTTTTTAGATTCTTCGCATAGTTAATTGAATGATTTTTTATTGTATTTAAACTAGACGACCGGTCTAATCTATGCAATATTGCATTTATGGGTAATGAACTTCCAATCACAAAGTCTGGCGATACGCGTCAGCAAATCCTCGATATAGCCAAGGGCATCATCCTCGGCAAGGGCTTTGCTGCGGTCGGCCTCAACGAGATACTTTCCAACGCAGATGTGCCCAAGGGCTCGTTTTATCACTATTTCAAATCTAAAGAGCAGTTTGGCGACGCTTTGCTCAAAGATTACTTTGACGACTACCTGCAGATGTTAGAGCGCATGCTTAAAGATGACGGCAGCACTAATTCCAGCCGCCTGCTGGGATTTTTCCAGTTCTGGCTGGATACGCAGTCTAGTGATGGCACAATGGATAAATGTCTGGTCGTTAAATTGAGCGCAGAAGTGACGGATCTTTCCGAATCCATGCGTATTACGTTGAAGAATGGCACCGACAGGGTAATAGCGTGCCTCACACATTGCGTGGAACAAGGTATACGCACAGGTGAATTCCCTGCCAACCTCGATGCAAAAACTGTCACGGCAGAGATCTACTATATGTGGATAGGCGCAACGCTTTTGACCAAGGTAGGCCGCACGCGTGCAGCCCTGGAATGCGCCATGAATGCCACGAAAGCGAGACTGGGACTTGCTTGAGGTCGATCTTTTTATTTATCCGAACACTAGCCGACTGGTCTAATAATTTTAATGTTTAAGGAGTTTTTATGCTGAATTTTGATTTTTATAATCCGACACGTATCGCTTTCGGTAAAGGCAAGGTCGCTGAAATCGACAAGTTAGTGCCACCTGAGGCTCGCGTTTTGATTATTTACGGCGGTAACAGTGCCAAGAAGAATGGAACACTTGATGAAGTGCAGACTGCTCTGGGCAACCGCGCATTTGAGATGTTTGGTGGCGTTGAGCCAAATCCAACCTATGAAACCATGATGAAAGCTGTGGCACAGGTCAAGACCAACAAGCTCGATTTCCTTCTGGCAGTTGGCGGTGGCTCCGTGATTGACGGCACCAAATTTGTCGCAGCTGCGGTGTATGCCGAGGGTGACCCATGGGAGATTTTGCTCCAGCGCGGTGCAAATGTTAAAAAAGCCATGCCTTATGGCACTGTGCTGACCTTGCCTGCGACAGGCTCGGAGATGAACGACGGCTCGGTGATTTCACGCACCGAAACCGCATCTGGCTTGCACGACAAGCTCTATTTCTCCAGTGAGCATGTGTTTCCACAGTTCTCCGTGCTAGACCCGAGCAAGAGCTACACCCTGCCGCCGCGCCAGTTGGCCAACGGCGTGGTGGATGCCTACACGCATATTATGGAGCAATACCTGACCTACCCAGTGGAAGCGCGCGTGCAGGACCGCTTTGCCGAAGGCCTGTTGCAAACGCTGATTGAAATCGGCCCGAAAGTTCTGCAAAACCCACAAGATTACGATATGCAGGCCAATTTCATGTGGGTCGCCACGCTAGCCTTAAATGGCTTGATCGGCTCTGGTGTGCCAAGCGATTGGGCGACGCACATGATTGGCCACGAAATCACCGCACTGCATGGTTTGGATCACGCACAAACGCTAGCTATCATTTTACCGAGCATGCTCAGCCTGCGTCGCGATGCCAAGCGCGCCAAGCTACTGCAATATGCCGAACGCGTTTGGCATATCAGTGAAGGTACGGAAGATGCGCGTATTGAAGCGGCCATTCAGAATACCCGATCATTTTTTGAGAGCCTAAATGTACCAACGCGATTATCTGCCTATGACATTAGCGCAGATGCCATTCCTGCCATGCTGTCACAGCTGGAAAGTCATGGCATGGTCGAGCTCGGTGAACACAAGGATGTGACGCTGGATAAGAGCAGGGAGGTGCTGGAAGCAAGTATTTAGATTATTAAAGCGGATAAAGTGTGACAGCACATATCCAAAACCTTCGTGTTATTTTTATTAGGAGTGATCATGAACAAGAAATTAGCCCTGTATGTACGTTTGAATGCAAAGCCAGGAAAGGAAGCGGCACTGGAAGCATTTCTGAAATCCGCACTGCCGCTGGTGGAAAACGAGCCGGAAACCGCTACCTGGTACGCACTCAAATTTGGCCCTGCCACTTTTGGCATTTTTGACACCTTCAGCGACGAGCATGGCCGTCAGGAGCATCTTAGCGGCAAGATCGCCGAGGCACTGATGGCGAATGCCGCAGATTTGCTGACCGAGATGCCGGTAATCGAAACCGTGGATTTACTGGCAGTCAAAGGCCAGTCTTAAATCAGTTTTTGGCTACGTAGATAGCTCCTCCCCGGGCTATTTCGGACCTACACTGGCACATCACTTTCCTACCTTTTGTGGTGTGCCAGTGTTTTTTCTTAGTGAGCAGAATGTATACCCCTAATCCAAATCAATCGCCGACAGCCAACCGCGGCTGGCAGCGTGTATTCCAACACGGCAAACTCACGCTGGGCATCATGTTCCCGATCGAGGCCTTCGAGCGCGACCAGCCGACCATGCACAACCAGGTAGCGCTGGCACAGTTGGCCGAAAAAGCCGGTTTTTCCAGCCTCGGCTTTCGCGATGTGCCGCTGCGCGACCCGAATTTTGGCGATGTCGGCCAGGTATTCGACCCGTGGGCTTATCTCGGTTATATGGCCGCGCAGACCACAGAAATCGCGCTGCTGACGGCATCCATCATTCTGCCGTTGCGCCACCCGATACATATCGCCAAAGCCGCCGCCAGCATAGACCAGTTGTCCAATGGCCGCTTGCTGCTTGGCATAGCTACAGGCGATAGGATGGTGGAGTTCCCAGCCTTTAATGTGGATTTTGAGTCGCGAGGGGCGATGTTTCGCGAAGAGGTCGATTTGCTTAAGATATATTGGTCAGAGTTTTACCCGCAAATAAGTAGCAGCTTTGGCCATCTGCAACATGCCGATGTCATTCCCAAGCCGGTAGCTTCGCATGTGCCCTTGTTAGTTACCGGACATAGTCAGCAGGATCTGGGCTGGATCGCGCGCAATGCCGACGGCTGGATGAGCTACCCGCGTAGCATAGAAGCGCAGGCGCAGGTGGTGCAGCGCTGGCGCGATACTGTTGAAGCGGAATTGCCGGGGCAGTATAAACCGTTTACGCAGTCTTATTTTATTGATCTTGCCGATAACCCGAACGAAGCACCAACGCCTATTCATCTGGGTCACCGACTCGGCAGGAATGCGCTGCTGGTACATCTGCGTGCCAGCAAACGTATCGGCGTGGACCACATGATTTTCAACGTCAAATACGGCAAACGTCCGGCCGGTGAGGTGTTGCAGGAGTTGGCTGAATTTGTTTTACCGGAATTTATATGAAGTTGTTGCGCATGCGCCCCGCCTGCCAACTTATCAAAAAAACGCAGGCGAGGACGCCTGCGCTACAAAAATAGGAACCGCCATGAAAGCCGTTGCAATAACCAAGTATTTACCTATCAGCGATCCTGAATCGCTGATGGATGTCGAATTGCCCATCCCCGTCACTACCGGTCGCGATCTGCTGGTCAAGATCCACGCCATTGCAGTTAACCCGGTAGATACCAAAGTGCGAAAACCCAAGGACAAGATAGAGACCACACCCAAGGTGCTGGGCTGGGATGCCGCTGGTGAAGTCGTCGAAGCCGGGCCAGATTGCACGCTGTTCAAGACTGGCGACAAAGTGTTTTATGCGGGTGACATCACGCGCTCGGGCTGCAATGCCGAATACCAGCTCATGGATGAGCGCATAGTCGGGCACATGCCGCAGAGCTTGAGTTATGAGCAGGCGGCAGCTTTGCCGCTGACCGCAGTGACAGCTTGGGAATCACTGTTCGACCGCCTGGGCATTGCGCTTGATATAGCGCAGAACCGCAATAAAAACCTGCTTATCATAGGCGGTGCGGGCGGCGTGGGTTCGATTGCCATCCAACTCGCGAACAAACTGGCGGGATTGACCGTGGTAGCCACGGCATCGCGGCCTGAGACCGTACGCTGGGTGCAGGAATTGGGCGCACAGTATGTCATCAATCATAAGCATGACCTAGTGACTCAAATGCGCGAAATCGGCATTCCCCAACCAGATTATATTTTCTGCTGCAACGATACCGATGGCTATTTTTCTGTCATGGCCGAGCTCATCAAGCCGCAAGGCAAGATTTGCTCGATTGTCGAAACCGCACAGCCGGTGGACCTTAATCTGCTCAAGAATAAGAGCGCGACCTTCGCATGGGAGCTGATGTTTACACGTTCCATGTTTCAGACCGCCGACATGACAGAACAGCACCTTATCCTCGACCGCATTGCCAAACTGGTGGATGAGGGTGTGCTGAAGACCACGCTCAATGAAACCCTATCACCCATCAATGCTACCAATCTGCGTAAGGCGCACGCTCAGCTCGAAGCAGGTGGCACCATAGGCAAGATCGTGTTGAAAGGCTGGCATTAAATTATAAATAGTATTTTCACACTATTTTTTACATTATCAGGAGATAAAAATGTCACGTGTCGTCAGATTCCACCAAACCGGTGGGCCAGAAGTATTACAGATAGCAGATGAACAAGTCGCCTCACCAGGCAAGGGTGAGGTGCAGATCAAGGTGCATGCCATCGGACTCAATCGTGCCGAAGTCATGTTTCGCAATGGTCAGTATCTGGAAACACCGCAACTGCCAGCGAGGCTCGGCTATGAGGCGGCAGGCATAATCAATGCGGTGGGCGAGGATGTGACTGATTTCAAGATAGGTGATGCGGTCAGCACGGTTCCGGCGTTTTCGCAGAATCAGTATGGCGTGTATGGTGAGTTGGCGAATGTGCCCGCATTTGCCGTGGTCAAGCATCCACCATCACTTTCTTGGCCGGAAGCTTCCGGCATCTGGATGCAATATATGACTGCCTACGGCGCATTGGTGGAGTTTGCCGATACCAAAGTCGGTGAGTTTGTGCTGATTCCGGCGGCATCCAGTAGCGTGGGTGTGGCAGCTATCGAGATTGCCAATCTGCTGGGTGCCATTCCTGTTGCTTTGACGCGCACCAGCAGCAAGCGCGAGGCTTTGCTCAAGGCCGGTGCCAAGCATGTGATTGCGACGGAAGAACAAGACCTGGTGACCGAAGTGAACCGCATTACCAAAAATAAAGGTGCACGCGTGGTGTTAGATCCGGTTGGCGGGCCGACCATCAGCAAACTGGCAGAAGCGACAGCCCAAAGCGGCATTATTTTCCAGTATGGCGCGCTAAGTACAGAGCCGACGCCATTGCCGCTGTTCCCCGTGCTCGCCAAGCAATTAACCATACGCGGGTATACCCTATTTGAAATCAGCACTCATCCTGAACGCATGGCACGCGCCAAAGCCTTCATTGTGCAAGGGTTGACTGAAGGCAAGCTGAAACCGCTGGTGGCCAAAACCTATCCGCTAGCGCAGATTGTCGAAGCACACCGCTATATGGAATCCAACCAGCAGATCGGAAAAATTGTGGTGACAGTTTAGCACTATTAGCAACTGCATAGGCGCTTTGCAGTCGGTTGGGCAGTCACGTTTGAGTGCCGAAATGAAGCCTCCACGATGAAAGTATACAAACATAGAATCTGGGGGCGTTAATGGTGGATTTTGTTTAGCAAGCTCACCCTAACCCTTTAGCGGGACGCCTGACGGTGCTCATGCATTTAACTAATGAAGGTCAGTTAAGGGACGATTAGAGTCGGTTATTCTAACAGCTCATATAATTCTAAAGAGAAAGTCAGCTTAATCCTGTCTACTTTCAGTTTAAGGATATTAGGAGTATTTGAACTGCTATTTTAACTTTATTCCGGGATGGGGTTTTATGAAGGTCGAAAATGGATTCCGCGATGACATTCTGACTGTATCAGCAATCTTAATTCTACTTTTTATTTATGAGCATATATGACCCATAGCTGAACTTCATATATATATATTCAAAACAACTCTTCACATTTATGCATTTAAATGTGACAATGTGTGCAACTTAAATTAAAGAGGCATATATGAACGTATCGTCATTATTTGAAAAAGTCCAATTAGGCGACTTGTTTTTACCCAATCGAATTGTATTACCGCCATTAACTCGCTGCCGTAGCTCTCAACCGGGAAATGTGCCAAATGAATTAATGGCAAGTTACTATAAACAACGCTCTACTGCAGGTTTTATGGTTACAGAAGGTACACAGATTGAAACACGTGGGCAAGGCTACGCTTGGACACCAGGCATACACTCAGAGGAGCAAATAGAAGGTTGGAAGAAAGTAACGAACGCTGTACACGAAAGTGGTGGAATTATTTTTTGCCAACTTTGGCATGTTGGCCGAGTATCCCATTGCGAGTTACAACCAAACGGAGATGCACCAGTAGCACCATCAGCCATTCAAGCTAAGTCTGTAAAGGTATTCATCGAGACTGGACCTGGCGAAGGTGCTTTGGTTGAACCAAGCATGCCTCGTGAACTGACAACCGAAGAAGTTAAAGAATTGGTTAAGGTATATCGTCAAGCTGCTAAAAACGCAAAGTTGGCTGGATTTGACGGTGTTGAGCTTCATTCCGCAAACGGTTATTTGCTAAACCAATTCATTTCTGAGCACACGAATCACAGAACGGACGAATACGGTGGCTCGCTAACCAATAGACTTCGCTTTTTAAGAGAGGTTACTGAAGCTGTTATCGACGTGTTTGGGCGTAATCGAGTAGGTGTAAGATTCGCTCCACTGTTTACCACCACTACAGAAGACCGCGTTTATCTTGGCCTAGTAGAAAGTAACCCTCATGAAACCTACATTCGTGCTGCTGAAATGTTGAATGATCTTGGTATTGCATACATATCGATCGCAGAGGCAGATTGGGACAACAGCCCAGACTTGCCTGAAACATTTAGACGTGATTTACGTAAAACATTTGAGGGTGCGATAATTTATGCAGGTCGTTATACCGTAGAGAAGGCACTGACAGTAAATTCAAAAGGCTACGGTGATTTATATGCATTTGGTAAACCATTTATAGCAAACCCCGATTTACCGTATCGAATTCTAAAAGGATTATCGTTTAATCAAGTGCATAATCATACTCTTTATGGTGGTGGTGAAGCAGGATACATTGATTATCCATTCAGCACATAATGATCAACTTTAATAGTGGGCTTTCCCACTGGCAAAAAGGTGAGAGTAAGATGGATTTAAATGAAGCATTAAAAATGCTAGCTAACCCTACAAGACGTGCAATATTGGCTTGGTTAGCTAATCCTAATGAAGCGTTTAAGGACTACACACAACTTTACCCATACGAGATGTATGGGGTGTGTGCAAGCTTGATTCAGGACAAGGTTGGGCTATCGCAACCTGCCACATCATTATGTTTGAAAGCGTTGCAAGATGCGAACTTGGTCGAATCAACTAAGGTTGGTAAATGGACATACTACAAACGTAACTCGACGGTGGTAGAGCAAGTTTTAGCTACCTTACGTGAAGTATTAAGTGAATAGTGAGGTTGTTATGTCTAGCGGAACTCTAATCAATCAAATAGACCAGATTAGCTCAAATTTGAATGACTGCTATGGGCCGGAAGCAGTCAAAAATTGAATGTAAAATGTAAAGTTACTAACTTTACAAATAATTTTGCAAACTCTATTTTTATATCAAATGGTAGTTAATATTTAGGGTGCAACTTTACTAAATTTAATTAATTTAAATTTTTAACTAATTAAAACAAGAGGTTACTGCTATTTAATTGGCGTTTATAAGAACTACCGTTCTGAACCAATTGGAGTTTTATGACTGACATTAAACTTGCTTTAGATTTTGAGGGAGTGCTTATTACTAATGTCATCAGCCAATTTCCAAGGCCAGGTTTAAAAACATTTCTCGAAGAGTGTGCATTGCTATTTGGTGAACGAAATATATGTGTGTTTACATCTACTGCGCACCAGCTTGGTTTAGCTCCGTTCTCTACATTGAGTGGGTAGGGGAGCATAAAGACTTGAGATTTGTCTGTGATGATATAAATAGAGTTATTATAGATGATTATCCACCCTATATTAAGCTTACTCAACGACATCGTCTTATTCAGATCAATGAATACCTTGAGCCATATACTCACGAACCACCAGATACTAATGATATTGAGCTAAAGCGTGTAATAGAAAAACTTAAATCGTTCAAGTAAGGACATTATCGAGTTTTCAAGTATATGAGTAAAGCATTAGCAAATCATCTTGATTGGAGGCCTGTATAGACATGTCGAGATTTTTCAAATAGAAAGTACGGGACACTATTAAACTACTTAAGGCGGTTTAAATAACCGATGGTATTAAGTGCATTTATTACCAGATATTTTTTGTAGTAACTCTTCACGATAAATGGTTATCTCTCTAGGGGCTTCGATATCAAGCTTCACATATTTGATTTCACGAATTTTATATGTCTCTTCTACTTCAATCACTATGTTATTGCCTATTCTTAATTTTTCCCCAACTTTTAGGCTTAGTATCAACATCCTTGTCTCCTATCCGCATTTTTGAGTTCAACACGGCAATACCATATTAATGATCTGGCTTAAACTCGCCACCTACAAATCTTTGATTGATCTGTGAGCTTTCATTCTCTATATTTTCTCTTCTCGTTAAGTTCTCAAACGCTAACCTAACAATGGTAATTATGAGCTGTAATAACACTTCAGAATGGGAAAGAGTCATCATTTTAGTGGATATGAATTGTTTCTTTGCGCAGGTTGAACAGCAGGATAATCCATATTGGCGAAATCGACCTGTTGCCATCACGAATGGCAAATTAGGCAGCACGATCATTACATGTTCATATGAAGCACGCGCATATGGGGTCAAGACCGGTATGCGTCTTAAAGAAGCAAGAATGTTATGCCCAGATCTTATTCAAGCGCCCAGCCGACCACATCGTTACGTTGAGAAATCTACTCAGATCATGCGGTCATTGGAGAGTATCACCCCCGACCTTGAAATTTATTCTGTGGATGAAGCTTTTTTGGATGTCACCAAATGTCAGAGCTTACTTGGTACTCCTGAATCGATTGGGAAATTAGTCAAAAAGACCGTAAGTGATGCATCGGGTTTAACCTGTAGCGTGGGCGTGAGCGGCGACAAAACTACTGCCAAATTTGCTGCTAAATTACAGAAACCTGATGGTCTAACTGTCATACCTCCGTGGGAAGCAGAAGCACGTTTGGCTGATGAGCTGGTTACTGAGCTTAGCGGTATCGCAAAAGGAATTGGTGGTTTTTTAAATAAATACGGCGTCTATAAATGCGGTGATATGAAAAAGCTTCCGATTGGCATTTTAGCCAAACGATTTGGCAATCCTGGCCGGCGTATATGGTTAATGGCCCAAGGCAAAGATCCAGAGCCTATCATAACTACAGTCAAACCACCAAAAACCATCGGCCATGGCAAAGTAATGCCACCGGGTACACGTGATTTACGTACGGTTTTAATTTATCTGCAGCACATGTCTGAGAAGGTTGGTTCACGTTTACGTCGGCACAACTTTCAATCGAATCATTTTTCTATTGGGATCAAAACTGAACATGGCTGGATTGGCACAAAAGTAAAAATTGACTTCACTACGGATGATGGTCAGGTCATTTATGAACTTGGTCGAAGCTTTATTGCTAAGCATTGGGGAAATCAAGAAGCCAGGCAAGTACAAATAACAGCACTCAACCCAACTGAATGCCGACAACAAGATCTGTTTTTAGATAACACACAGCAACTTAAGCGAGAAAAAATTAATCAGGCTGTAGATAAGATAAACGAACGATATGGTGAATTTACAGTAGCACCCATGCCCGTAATTGGAAGAAGTGAAATGCCAAACGTAATCGCGCCAGCATGGAAACCAACAGGGCATAGGAAGACAATCTGATGTGCGGGGGAGCCTACTTTCAGCATGGTGATGAAACACTCAGAATGTTTTTTCCTAATCCTAAAGCAATGTTACCTATTCTTAAAAAAGATGGTAGCCAAATTCTTATGCCATGGGGAAGAAGACAAGAGCAGACTGGTAAATTACCTATGGGGGGGTGGGCAAAGCTCGAATCTATCTATGGCGGTGTGTGGGATAAGTATTTTTCAATCCCTGTGAAGATACCAGTGTTGTCGTTTATGGAAAAAGATCTTGCTGGCCGCAGCCATTGGTATGACCTTCAAAAAGGGCAGTTTATCCAAGGACTTATTGCTCGCGATGGCAATGAACGTAGGCTTTATGTCGTGACGATTGAGCCAGAACCTGATGATATGCAAATACACTCACGTTGGCCCAGGGTTGTCCAAAATGGTGAAAAACCTTTTTATAGGTAACCCATAGCTGAAGTTAATTCGGTTCATCGAACTTTATCAGTATAACGCTCACCTCTGACAGTGGAGTCAGGATAGCCAAAATTGGGTTCCCATAGGGCAAAAAAGGTTCTCCATGTTACTGGCTGTCCTGAATTGGGATTTCCTTTCGAACTGAATAAAAGAGTTTTCAACTTACTTAAAAATGGTATGGAATTTAATGTTGCAGTGTAGAACATACATTATATGCTGAAGGCTAGGGGGCTTTAAAAAAACGCAAATGTGTATAATGTATATTATATACAAATCAATAAATTACACTCCTTAATTAAAGTTGACAATTAGGTTGAAGACGTGCTTCTATTCGAAAAAAAGGAGCATGATGATGACCGATAATGTGATCAAAAAACTCTATGCTGACTGTCCGATTTTATTTCGTAACTGCAGCGTTGATGTTTCCTCAGGTAGACCTTCTTTACCTCTTTATGTCGAGTCTGGTTGGCTCCCCCTAATCTACGATCTTTGTTCTGAACTCGAGAAAATTGCCTTACAACTGCGTGAGGACGGTGCGAAAGAAGACACACTGCCAACTGTTTCAACAATTAAACAAAAGTTCTGTCAGTTCCGTTGCTATCTGTCGAACGGTACTCACGAGATGTATGAGCTCATTGAAAAATATGCCTGGCTTGCCCCGAAAGTTTGTGAGCGTTGTGGAATCTATGGCGTAAAGATACGTAATTTAGATGAATGCTATTTCGCGCTTTGCGACAAATGTACAGAAATTCGTATTAAAGAGAGAAAGGCACGATTTAAATAGAGAATCACTGATGGTGAGGAGATAAATGATGACAATAATTAATCTAGGAAAAGCAGATGTCATTCTGACAGACTGGAATATTGTGCAAATCCAAGCGTCGGATGGCAATTTTGGAGAGTTATTTATCGGTTTCAGCATTCATGATGGCCTTGGCAGAGTCAGCACCAGAATAGAGAGCTTCGATGAAAAGACGAAAACAGGACAAACTCATTCCGGTTCGAATTATGAACTAAAGGGCGAACCCGGTTGGCCACATCAGGATGCGCTTTACGTGCTTGAAACTGCTATTGGAGCCGAGCGTGTTAAAGGTGCTCTCGATAATCCGGAAGGATACATGGGCTTGCGATTTCGGTATCAGGTCAAGTGATTACGATTTCAACCGTCAGTTCAGCACAGTATTTCAGAAAACTACTTTAAAAAGTGGATGAGCAGTATGAAAAAAATTCAATTTGCCTCAGATATACACCTAGGTTACCAAGATCAAAACTTTGATTTTCCGGTAACTGATAGTGATGTGTTGATTTTGGCGGGGGATGTTTGTGTCGGCTTTCGAGCTATCGAATTTGCACAACTTATTGCCGACAGGCATGGAAAACCTGTTTTGTTTGTAGCAGGTAATCATGAATATTACATGAACGATTATCAGAAGCTGCATCAACGATTCAGAGATTTCTCAGATAAAAGCGAAAATGTGTTTTTTCTGGATTGTGATGTCTTTGAGCTTGAGGGTGTCCGTTTTCTTGGGACAACCTTATGGACGGATTACCTGCTAGGCGGTCATTACGCACAAGATGATCTGATGTATGTGGCCGGCAACTCGCTGAACGATCACGTCTATATAAACTATGGCGACGAGGGAGCTTTTAAACCCTCACATGCACTGGCGATTCACAAAAATGCTCGAGCATTCCTCGAGGCTGAACTTGCAAAAGACTATGACGGTAAAACTGTCGTGATTACGCATCATGCGCCGAGCTTACGCTGTGTGCATCCTAAGTTTGGAATTAACAAGGTAGCTGGTGCGTTTATGTCTGATTGTGATGACTTAATTGAAATGGCAGATCTCTGGGTTTACGGTCATGTTCACGCGAATATTGATACTAAGGTCGGCAAATGTCGGCTTGTTAGTAATCAGGTCGGTTATCGCTCTGAACAGTTGGATGTCCCCTACAATCCCGACTTATTGATAGAGATCTGATGGGGTAGCTATTAAAGGATCTAGCCAGATGAAAGCAGAACTACAGAAGCAAATCTTCGACAAGTGTCCAATTTTATACCGAAATCGACACTTGGGTCCCCAGCAAAACCTTATGTGTTTTGGTATCGAATGTGGCTCGGGATGGTTTGACTTAATACTGGAGTTATCTGTCGAGATTGAAATGATTGCTCAGCGTATGAAAACGGAAGGTGTGGATGAAAGCCTGCTTCCTTATGCTTTCCAGATAAAAGAAAAATATGGTGGGCTTAGCGTAAGTGTGCATAACGAATATAAAGAATTTTCTCATTTAATTGAAGCTGCCGAAGCACAGTCAGGAAGGGTTTGTGAAGAGTGCGGAAAACCCGGAATTTTGAGAAGAAATGATGGGTGGTTCAGTACGCTATGTGATGAGTGTCAACAAAAAACTAGTCCATGAAAACAGAAAAACAAGAAGAAATATTCTCAAAGTGCCCTGTGATATACCGTCATAGGTTTGCTGGTAATCAGCAGGGTTTAAGGTGGTTAGGGTTTCGTTGTGGTGACGGATGGTTCGAATTAATACTTGAGCTTTCGCTCGATATCGAAAAATTAATCAATAAGCAGCAAGCTGAGAACTGCATCGCTGAAAATCAACTGCCATACGTAGTGCAAGTGAAAGAAAAGTTTGGGGGCCTTAATTTCTACATGAGTGCTCAAAATGATGAAATTTCGGCATTAATTCATAATGCCGCAAAACTCTCAGAAAAAATATGTGAACAGTGTGGTGAACCAGGACAAACACGCAATCTTGATGGTTGGTGCTATACAGAATGTGCGGCCTGTTGTCGGATGAGGCTCAATAAAAGTCTATTTTGATCTCATATAGCAGGTCTCACTCAATTAACCCCTGAAAAAAGGGCAGAACTCTGACTTGTCCACCATCCCTAAATCCAACCTTAGCTTAGTATTCTTCGTGAATTTTGAATCAAGAGGAAAGCGGCCAGTTTTTATTGTAGATAAATCGGCAGTAATTGGTTCGCTCTCTGGTTTAAGCTAATTCTATAAACAGGTTCATTCAAGCATTTATTCCTAAACTCGGTATTGAAGCTCTAAATATAGCTATATTGTTGAAGCCTGCCTTACTGTTTCACGCTGTTCAGGGAAACAAATATACTAGTGAAAGGTTGCAGCAACTATACTGGGCAATACTTGCAGTATAAAGCATCGCTATTCGACCGTAAGCGGTATTAGTCGGTAGAATTTGAAAAGACTATTGGCTGAATCATGTATCCATTATTTTGTGGGATAACGCCATCAGGGAGAGTTTAGTGAAATTTGATCTAAATGAAGCAATACGCGATGTTTTAGATTTTCTAAGGACACACTGGAAGCACTCATTAGCGAAGTATATTATTTGGCCCTCAATGGTAGTTGGCCTATCATCTCTTAGTATTCCACTATGGATTGAGATACTGAACTGGGTATTAGTAAATCAGAATTTTCTCCCTGATTATCAGTTTCCTCTTGTGCAACCAAATTACCCTTTAGGAGCTTCCCTCATAGGTTTTAGTGCTCTTATATATTTTATTGATGTATGGCTCAAGAAAAATATCCATCTAAAGAATCTAGAATTTCCATCTCAAATTGCTGATGAAATAACAACACGCATGAAGGAAATCGGTTTTACAGCACCCCACCTCCAAGACGAAAAAATAGAAAACCAAATTAATAAAATTGCCTTGTTACGATTCTTTGGTACATTTCCTAAAGATGAGAAGGCGATTGATTTGGCAGAAAGTATTATTGATGGCGAGTTGTCTGGAGGCACTCCTCAAGTAAAAGCTAGAGCGCTAGCGCTACTTGCTCGATATTTATGTGTTGGAGAAAAAGCAGATTATGCGGAAAAATGGTTATCCACTTCTATAAAACTATGTCAAACAGAAGAGGCTGAAATAGCTCGGGCATTTATTAATGCGGTTGGCTCGAGTAATTCTGATGCGGCATCAAGTCTGCTTAAAATAAGTAGCCCCTCAAATTATGCCGCCTTTTTTATGATTAAAAACGCTGTTGAGGGAAGTGAAGTTGCTTTGAAGTGGTTTGAAAGCGCAGGGTTAAACGTTCAAGAATTAGATGTCGATGGAAAAGTCACTTTGGTTTCTGTATTGCTTTTGGGGCATCAATGGGAAAAGGCATTAAACATAGTTAATGAAATAGACGATGATTTTTTCATTATGTCGCCAGCACTAGCCCAGCTTTCTGCATTTTCTTACTTGGTGAATGCTATTAAGGTAACTGAGTTTCGCGAAGTTGTAATTAATTCTATTCCTTTAGCAGCTGAGAGATTTCCTCTCGCAGATGATGCTGAATCTATAGTATTAAGAGGTCGGGCGATTGAGTTGTTTAAAGAATGTTCAAAGTTGGCGAAGCAACTCGGTGCTGAAGATGTCGCGAATATGTCTGATAGTTATATTTTGTGGTTGAAGCTTCGAGACAGTCAGACGCATGAACAAGCAAAGGAACAACTTCAGCACTACTTCATCAATTACAATCAAAAAACACTTGAGTATTTACCTTTAGCATTTGCATTTGGAATTGATATCGATTTTGAATCGATTGAAAATGAGGTAAACAAACAAACTGCGTTAAGGCATGGTAATGATTCAATTCTTGGTTTGGCTAGATTTATATTAGCGCAGAAGAAAAAACCAATCACGGCAGTAGTTGAATATATCGCCCTTCATCGAGCTCAAATTGAAAAGGGCGTTAATCCCATTGCTATTAATATGCTTGAAATAGAAGTATTAGCACGAGCTGGGTTGGTGGATGATGCAGAACTAATTTTGCAAAAGCTGGTGCAATCTGGCGTGGCTGATTCCGAAGTAAGAAATCTAAACAATATAATCGGGGCAGCCAAAGGTGAAGATCCAATTGCATTGGCTATAAATCATTATCAAGTAAGTAAAGCTACAAATGATCTGGAACATTTAGTTGATTTACTAGAGAAAGGAAATTTCAGAGATAAATATTACACACACAGCCTGGAGCTTTTTGAACGCACTGGCCAAGAGTATGATGCTATCCGAGTCTGCAACGCAGCTTCATCAATAGGTAGGTTCTCTGAACTTCATCAATTTCTTTTGAAGAAAATAGACTTTGTCAAAAGAAGCGATGGATTACAAGCGCATTGGGCGTGGTCACTATTTAGAAAGGGAGACTTAGCTGGTGCTAGAGAGCAGGTTACACTTTTAAAAAAAAGCAAAACACAACAATATGATCTTAAATCTCTTGAAGTCAATCTGTCTATATTCTGTGGAGACTGGGAATCACTCAGCGTTTTTGTAGAGGATGGATGGAATAATCGGCATAAGCTGGAGGCTGATGAGCTCTTACAGACTGCGCAGTTAGCTAAGGCAGTTTCGCCCGGTCGAGCAAGGCAACTACTAGAATTCTGCACTGGCAAATTTCCTGAAGATCCCAAAGTCCTTGCTTCGGCTTACTTCACGGCAACCACTATGGGTTGGGAGGACAATCAAGAAGCATCTGAATGGCTCAATAAGGCGATTGTTCTTTCCGATGAAGATGGTCCATTGCAAAGAGCTACATTTGAAGATCTAAAACAAATGATCCCTGAGGCCAGGGATAAAAATGAAAAGGTTTATAAGGCATATCTTGAAGGTGAAGCTCCAATTTTTACAGTGGCAGAACTGTTAAACAGGACTATGTCAGATTTTTTCCTAATACAGTCTTTGGAAAACAAAAAAACAAAGGATATTAGGCGAAAAAATTTAATTCCAATATTTCATGCAGCAAGACTTGAGCAGATTGTCGTTGGTGAGACTATAGCTATCGATATTTCTAGTGCTCTGGTTATGGAGAATATCGGTCTAATAGGTCACCTATTTGATTGCTTTGAAAGAATTGTTGTACCGCATTCGTTCATGCGATGTTTGTTTGAAGAAAAGCAGAAAGTAGCTTTTCATCAGCCGAGCCAAATTGAAAAATCGAAATATTTTGAGCGACTGATTTCTGACAGCAGGATTTCAGTTTTTCATCCTAAAAAAATCAACAACCCCGAGCTGGCGCTGGATGTAGGTGATGAGCTCGCATTTATGCTTGAGGAAGCCAATGCAAATTCTTCAGAGGAATCACAGACCTTAGTAGTGTGTTCGTGCCCTGTTTATAAGGTCGGTGGCTCTTTTAGGGAGATGGAAGTTGATCTTTCTACTTTTCAGCACCTTCTAATTTCTTGTTCGCAATTAATCAAAAAGCTCGAAGAAATGGCTGTAATAACTGAAGCTCAATGTCTTAAAGCTATAAGTTATCTATGCCAGCACGAGACAGAGTGGCCTAATAAACTTGAGTTGGTAAGTGGTGCAAGATTATTTCTTGATTCACTGTCTATTACCTATCTTATGACGGTTGATATGCTTGATAAGCTCAGCGATGCAGGATTTGAAGTGTATGTATTGAAGGATGAACGAGATAGATACAGGGCACTTATAAATTATGACTCAACCATTAATCAAGTAGCTGCAAAAATAGAAAATATTAGGAAACTGTTTTTTAGCGGGATTACATCTGGAAAAGTGACCCTTGCTGAAATGCCGTTAAATCGAGAGCAGGTAGCTGTTACAGAGAATAATTTTACGAGGTCAACAGAAGAGTTTTTTGAAGCAGTAAAATTAAGCGATGCAGCTTTGATAGATGATCGATTTATAAATCGGCATGGAAATATAAAATTAGGTGGAAAAACGGTACCAATTTTTACATCATTAGACTTTATCGAGACCCTGTACGATCAAGGACTTATTTCTAAGGTGCAAAAACTTGATTCGAGAGCATTACTTCGAGAGCTCGGATATGAGTTTATAAATATTTCCTCTGATGAGCTTGAAAACCATCTAAGTCATTCCTCGTTAGTAGGTGGTGAACTTAAGCTCACTCGACAGCTGAGTCTTATTAGGGAAAGTCTGCTTTTAGTAAGAGTTAGTAGTTTGGTTAAGCTCCCGAGAGATGCTCAATGGCTGGAGGAAACTTTGAAAGTGATTTCAAAGGCAATAAGGGCTCAGTGGTCAGAAGATATCCCACTTGAACTGAGCCGCGTTAGATCTTGCTGGCTTTATGATCTTTTGGGGAATCGGGAGTGGGCTCAAACGCATCAGTTAAGGGGGGATGGGGGAATGGCTTATTTCGGCGAGGTTTTAAGGGTAAATTCTATTTTGATTCCACCTGAGACTTTATCTAACGAGGGAAAGGAAGACTACAAAGCATGGTTGGATGAGTTTATTTTGACCCCTTTGCGGGATCTCGACCCATGGAGCTTTAGGCATGTGACCGATTCGATGAAGCAGCAAGTTAAAAGCATTTCTCAGCAAAATTTATTCGAAAAAGAATTGAATGACTAATTCTAATTCGGCTTCGCGTGAGTATATTGCCTTCCATATCTTAAACCTATTTCCTGGGCTGGTAAGATCGGAGCTATTAGCTGATTCTAAATTATTGAGAGAGCTAGGTGTTGTGAAAGATGCCACACTTAGTTTTGGTGAAAAAGATATAGCATTTTCCAGAAACACTCTCTTTCAGGCGATTCGCAGTGCTTATGAAAATGTCGAGAAAGAATTTTCTGTGGAGGATGTTAATAGCAACTTTTGGTCTCTTCGCAATATTCCTGGCGACCCTCCAGCCTTTTCATTATTTAAGGGGGACAAAAGTATACTTATTAATAGTTTTTGGCCGCTTAATTGTGATGTAAATCGTCGATTGAAAATATTTGAAGCAGAAGCAAGGATTAGAGGGCTAACAAAAGACGAATTTGAGCATTGGCGAGCAGTTCTTTCAGCACCTACACTCAGTGACGATGAGGTATCTGATTTATTTCTTGATTTGGATTGTTCGCCAAGTAACATCGAAGCCTTATTGCGGCAGGAGTTTCAAGGACAGTCAAATAGAATTTCTACGTTGGTTCCAGATGATATTCGCTATTACGAAAGGCTTGTGGGGAAATACAACGGCAGTAAAAATATTTATGAGTACTGTAACGTTGAGCTGAAGCAGTATTTTGGGAGTCGAATAGAAAACGAAATAAGTGAAAATGATTTTTTGATTTGTATTCACTCGTCAATATCAGAAGTTGTTTCCAGTAATGTTGTTGATGAGGATTCGTACCACTCAATAGCAAACAAAGCAATTGAAACCTGCCATCCAATACTTTTAATATCTTGCATAGAACTAGGCATACAGAAATTTACTGATTCATCAGCCACAATTATAAAAGCGCTTTTTGACTGTATGTCCTCTGTAAAAACTTTAGAAAACCTACGTTTATTTTGCTCGATGGGGTTCTACCCCGATTCCACGGACGGTTTTAAAACACTCGCAA
>TARA_R110000851_G_scaffold309089_7_pt1 | contig 34898 bp, 60 predicted proteins | sample TARA_R110000851 | Tara Oceans TARA_R110000851 (sample SAMEA4397627) | marine metagenome | biome: Polar Biome; feature: [DCM] deep chlorophyll maximum layer (ENVO:01000326); material: water (ENVO:00002006), including particulate matter (ENVO:01000060) such as... | depth 17 m
CTGGTAACTGGTGGGAAAAGAATCCACAACGTGGCCGCGCAAATAATAGTGTTGTTTTAATGCGACACCGAATTACTAAAGAATATTTTATGAATCTTTGGGAACGGGTAAAAGAATCAGGAGCCGGTGAACCAGGATTTTATTTTTCAAATGATAAAGATTGGGGAACCAATCCTTGTTGTGAAATTGCCTTGCGTCCATACCAGTTCTGCAACTTAACTGAAGTAAATGTCAGCAACGTTGAGAATCAGCAAGATCTAGAAGAACGAGTAAGAGCAGCTTCTTTCATTGGAACTCTACAAGCTGGTTACACAGACTTTCATTACCTGAGAGATATCTGGCGAAGAAATACAGAGAAAGACGCGCTAGTCGGAGTTAGTATGACTGGCATTGCCTCTGGTGCAGTTTTGGGATTAGATCTTCAAGCTGCTTCAAATGTCGCCATGGAAGAAAACTCAAGAGTGGCAGAATTAATTGGTACCAAGAAAGCTGCAAGAGTAACTTGTGTTAAGCCAGCCGGTACTACGAGCCTAGCTCTTGGAACAAGTTCAGGTATTCATGCTTGGCATAACGAACATTATGTTCGTCGAATCCGGGTTGGTAAAAATGAAGCTATCTATACGCACTTGGCGGTCAATCACCCTGATTTGGTGGAAGACGAATTCTTCCGCCCACATGACACAGCCGTTATTAGCGTACCACAAAAATCACCAGAAGGTGCAATTACTCGTGCAGAAACTGCATTGGATATGCTTGAACGTGTCAAAAAAGTAAGTAAAGAATGGGTTCGTACTGGTCACCGTCAAGGTCAAAACACACATAATGTATCCGCAACTATTTCTGTTAGAGATGGTGATTGGGAACAAGTTGGTGAATGGATGTGGGAAAATAGAAATTATTATAATGGTTTGTCTGTTTTGCCACACGCTGATCATACATATAAACAAGCTCCGTTTGAGGACTGTACAGAAGAAAAATATAATTTACTAATTGAAAGTTTGGAAAATGTTGATCTCACCAAGGTAGTTGAATTTGAGGATAACACTAATCTTACCGGTGAGTTAGCATGTTCAGGCGGTTCGTGCGAAGTTAAGTGATTATTTACTTGACACATCATATGGTGGTGTGTTAAAATGTCTCTACACACATTATGCAAAAGGATATATCATGTCTACCGAAGAAAAATCACCAGCAGAAGTTAAAGAAAACGACATTGTTACCTACGTTAAATCTTTGGCAACTATTGAATATGCGATGGAGCCCTTCAAAGAACAAAAGAAAAGTCTTCGAGCCAGCTTCGTAGAAGATGGTCGACTTAGTAAAGAAGAAATTAACATGGCTGTTCGATGTTATCGAATGTTAAAAAAGAATGAGGATATTGACGATCTGGTTCATATGTTCAATCAAATTTCTAAAAAAGTAACAGGGGTGTAAGGTGAAGCTTTACCCTCAACCTCAAAACAGACACCTTCTGGTATCCGAGCCTGTGGACTCTGACGAGTCCCAGGCCCTGGTCGTATTACCAGAAGAATATCTACCAGTTAAAGAACATGAGACCGTGGATATTTTGTCCGTCTCTGCTAATTGTTCACAGTTTGACAAGTACGATATCGGCAAACGAATAGTAATCCCAGGAAATATGCTAATTTCTTTTACTTATCAAGGCACTAAGCACTACTTAGTACAGGAGAATTATGTTTTAGCACTTATAGAAACGTAAAAATTTGGAGAATAATATATGTCTAAATATCAATTGGTCACGGAGGCGAGTCTAGCAAGAGTTCTTGGTAAATACTTTGAAACTGGTTTTATGATTGTTTCTGCTGAAAGAGGCTGTGAGTCTGAGAAAAAACGCGATTGCACCGAAGAAGAAGGAATGGAGCAAGAGCAACAAAATAAAAAGAATGAACGAGCCATCAGGCAAGATATTCGAGAAGCCGGTTTTGGCTTCGTCCCTGCATTCGGTGGTTTCCGAGAGTTGGTACAAGATAAAGAAACGGGTGATGTCTCATTTCAAGACAACCCAAACCCAGAAGCATCTTTTGTTGTGCCCATGAAACCAGGAAAATCTCTTGATGAATTAAGAGACTTGGGAATGCAACTATCAGCAAAGTACAATCAAGATAGTTTTTTATATAAGCCACCCGCGACGGATGATAATAAAGCATATTTTATTGACAAATATGGTAACGTTGAAACGAGTTTCAGCAATGTAACCGTTGGGGATATGTCACAAGTTTATTTTACTTATCTACGAAAAAACTCCCCAAATCGAAGATTCAGTTTAACAGATCCCGGTGCCGGTGAACAAGCCGATAGTGAAGAAGAAAATCTTATTAGAGAAAACTTTGTAATGTATATTCCTCGTTCACCAAAAACATTTGGAGAAGCTAAACAAAGAATGGGCGAAATATTTATTAGAGTTAAATAATTTAAAGAAAGGTGACACTATGGATGATGGTTCAAATGATAATGAAAAATCTATTTTAAGAAATCGAGACCACTTATTTACATTCCTAACGGCACTCATTAAAAGAAATGGGGGTCAATTAATTATAACAGAAAAAGAGATCATGGAAGTTCAAAAAAATGATATGGTTTCTGTAAAATATGATCCAAAACAAAAAAGAATTATTTTTGAAGTAGAGGGCGTGGATCTAACAAGTTCTTATAACGCACCAGATCCCAATACTAGGCAGGATAACTGAATGTCCTTGATAATTTCATTTATGATGTACACACATGATTTTACTACATATTACCAAATAAATAAAATTAGGGAAACAAACGAAGTTTTGTTTTATAGAATAGAAGATCGTCCTTCCGCCGCATCCCCGTCTTAACCTTCAATATTCATTGACTTTTTAGCTCATACATAGTACACTCTAGATGTCAAACACTTACTGGAGTATACAAATTGAGTAACTTTATTAAAATTTGGTCCAATTGGTTTTTTACGGATGGCCTCATCATTATTGGTTTGGCTTCCGCGTATACCGTATTTTTAACTATACTATAACAAAGACAGGAGCCAATAGTGGATACAAAAACCTCATCTATTCCGTTTATCGGATTACACGCACACTCAGTCGCAGGCTCTCCCTTTGACGGCCTCGGATATCCCCAAGAACATATGGACTTCGCATTTCAAAATGGATGTGACGCCTTGGCCCTTACAGATCATGGAAACATGAATGGCTTGGCCTACCAAGTATTACATGCAAAAAAGATGGACAAAGAAGGTAAGAACTTTAAGCCAATCTATGGTTGTGAAGTTTATTTTATTCCATCTATTGAGACATGGAAACAACAATATGATGAAGCACGTAAAGACAAGAAAAAGTCTAACAAACTAAAAGCTGGTAAAGAAACTACAGCCACAGTTGTTGAAGACGAACAGAGAAACTTAAAAGATACTATAAATCGAAGAAACCATTTAATTTTATTGGCTCAAGATCAAGAAGGACTTAATAATTTATTTCAATTGGTTTCTAGTTCTTCTACTGGTGATAATTTTTATCGCTTCCCTCGTATCGATTATGAAATGTTGAAAAAACACTCCAATGGCATTATCGCAGCTTCTGCTTGCCTCGGCGGTGTATACGCTGGTGATATGTGGAGAAATCGAGACGCAGGACCAGATGCAGTTATGAAGGCCATGCGCGAAACAACAGAGCAAATGTTGGACATCTTTGGAGATAGGTGGTACGGAGAATTACAGTGGAACAGTATTCCCGAACAACATCTTTTAAATAAATTTATTATCGATGTCTGTGCTGAGTACGGAGTTAAATTAATTTCCACAGCCGATTCACACTATCCTAATCCTGATGCGTGGAAGGATAGAATATTGTACAAGCGCCTCGGATGGCTCGGGAAAGGTGGTGATATAGACACCGAATTACCAGCTTCGATTGAAGAAGTGGGCTATGAACTCTATCCTAAAAATGGTGATCAGATGTGGGAATCTTATAAACACTATTCCAAAGTTTTGAATGTAGAGTATGACGATGAATTGGTTTTACAATCTATTAAAGAAACTTATGCAATTGGGCACGACAGAATAGAAAGATTTTATCCCGACTCAACTGTGCGACTGCCAGACTTTGTTGTACCCGAAGGTAAAACAGATAACAAGGCATTGGTTGAGTATTGTATCGAAGGCTTAAAGGCACTGAATCTGCATGAAAACGAAGAATATGTTGAACGACTTAAATCAGAGTTGTTGATTATTCGTGATCGTGGCTTCTCAAAATACTTTTTGACAATGAAAGCTATTGCTGACAAAGCAACTGAGATTCAAATTGCAGGACCAGGACGTGGTTCTGCTGCCGGTTCCTTGGTTGCGTATGTGTTGAAGATTACACAAATCGACCCCATTAAGTATGGCCTGCTCTTCAGTCGTTTCCTCAGAAGTGATGCGACGGATTACCCAGATATTGATTATGATGTATCGGATCCAATGATCCTCAAAGAAAAGCTTATCCAAGAGTGGGGCGACAATACTGTAGTTCCAATCTCTAACTGGAATACCTTACAATTAAAATCTCTGATTAAAGATATTTCTAAGTTTTATAATATTCCTTTTGTTGAAGTTAATGTTGTCACGGGCCAAATGATCAAGGAAGCAACTGGGCCAGCTAAACGTGCCCATGGAATCACTGCTGGTGTGTACAGCCCTACGTTTGATGAGGTCATGCTTTACAGCGAATCTTTACAAAAGTTTCTAAAAAAATATCCACATGTAAAAACATCCGTTCAAGCCTTGTATGGACAAATCCGTTCAGCTTCCCGACATGCTGGCGGCTGTTTGGTCGGGGAAGAGTTAAACAAACATATGCCGCTGATTAGTTCCGGCGGAGTTAGGCAAACTCCTTGGTCAGAAGGTCAGAACGTTCGACATCTTGAGCCTATGGGCTTTATCAAGTTTGATATTCTTGGACTGAGCACACTGCGCATGATTGAATCATGTGTCGAAAAAATACTTAGAAAACACTTCGGATACACAGAAATATTGTTTGAAGATATACGAGATTTTTACAATTCTTATTTACACCCGGATAAAATTAATCTGGATGATGAAGATGTATATAAAAATATCTTTCATGATGCTAAGTGGGCGGGGGTGTTCCAGTTTACAGAAACCGGTGCTCAAAATTTCTGTTCTAATGTAAAGCCTAATTCAATTATTGATATCTCTGCTATTACATCTATCTTCCGGCCCGGTCCATTATCTGCACAGGTGGATAAAAATTATGTTAATGCAATTCGCGCACCAGAGAATGTTAAATATCTGAATGATATTCACCGTGAGGTTACAGAGGAAACCTATGGCTTTCTTATCTTTCAGGAGCAGATTGCCCTGCTTGCTCACTTACTTGGTAAGAAACTGTCACTAGATGAGGGTAACCTACTGCGTAAAGTATTAACGAAGAAAGGTACGGGCAAGGGTCACGAAGTAAAAGAAGGTATCTATAAAAAGTTTTGTGACGGTTGTTTAGAAAAGGGTGTCTCACAGCGTGATGCGGATGAACTTTGGAGCAGCTTTGAATTCTTCTCAGGATATGGTTTTAATAAATCACATGCTGTATCATACTCCATTCTTTCTTATCAGTGTGCATGGCTTCTAAATTATTACCCAGCCGAGTGGCTTGCAGCTTTCCTGGACAAAGAACCAGAGAGCAGGAAAGAGAAAGCTATTAATATCGCCAAAAAGATGGGATATGAAATTAGTCCATTGGATATTAATATGTCAACATATAGTTGGGAAGTCTCGGATGATGGTAAAAAATTAATTCAACCATTCTCTTCAATTAAGGGATTGGGAGACGCAGCCGTAAAACAAATTATGGACAATCGACCTTTTAATAATATTGAAGAATTCTTGTTTCACGAAAACATAGTATACAGTAAACTAAACAAAAAAGCTTTGGATGTTCTTATTCGTTCTGAAGCCCTAAATTGTTTGGTTGATGAAAGGTTTACCGGATTAAAACATTTTTGGTCAGCAGTCGCAGTTGATAGACCAAAGAACAAAAAAAGGTTTATCAAGAATCTAGATGAGTACGCACCAGAGGGCGATTTCACAGACGAAGAAATGATTGAATACAAAGTCAGTTTGACTGGCGTGTTCCCAACTCACTTGGTTATGACTGATCGTGTCCGTAATCAATTAGATGAGTTTGGTATTCCCCCTTTAGGTGACTTTAATCAAGAACACAGTGTGGCTTGGTTTATTCCGAGAGAGATCGTTAAGAAAAAAACCAAGAACAATAAAGATTATTGGATCATCAAGGTTATCGACTCAACGAGTACTGCAACATCCATAAAGTGTTGGGGTGTTACTAAGCAAGATATGTTGCATATAAATCGTCCGTACATGGCAAAACTAAGCTATGACGAACAATGGGGGTTCAGTGTGAGAAACATCAGAAAAAGCTTTAAGCTACTGTCATGACACCACTGGACTTCATCGGCTACTATAGCCTAGAAATAATACTTTGGATAACCATATTTTATTTTATTGGTGATTCCATCTACGAATTAATAAAAAAGGATAAAAAATGATTGTAGAATATTTTAAAACTAGACTTAATGTTAAAGACCCAGTAAGGGCAAATCCCAGTGATGCTGGCCTGGATGTATTTTATTGTCCAAAAATTGACGGTGAGATAATCATAGAACCGGGAACAAACAAGATTTTACCCACGGGATTAAAATTTGGTGTACCTCACAATCATATGTTGCAAGTAATGAATCGTTCTAGCATGGCTGCTAAAAGTGGATTAGTGGTCGGTGCTCATTGTATTGATTCAGGCTATGATGGAGAAGTATTTATTGATCTTCACAACATTGGCAAGTTGCCAGTTGTTGTTAATGCATACGATAAAATTGCACAACTGGTTTTGATACCAGTAATTTCATTTAGGGCACAAGAAATTGGTGATGACGATTTATATAATGAGCCTATTACAATCAGTAATCGTGGCGACGGTGCATTGGGGAGCACTGGTAAATGAGTTCTAAAAGAAAATTTCAAAGGCAAAAAAAGAAAAAAGCAGAGAAAGAAGTAAAGCAAGCATTAGGATTATTTGAAAGAATACCCGATACGTGCTTGACATGTGAGACAGAATTTGATAAAACTAATAAGAAGATGGTTTCTGAATGGCAAGTGGTAGTACACAAAGCAGAAGAAGCCGTTAGACTTTATTGTCCAACATGCTGGGACACAGCGGTTAGAATAATAAAAGAATATCATGAGGAAAAAGAGTGAAAGAATTATCTACAAAATTAATAGCAATTGTTGCCACACTGTTGACAACAGCAATTTTAGGAGGCTTCTCGTTTATTAAAGAAGTCGAGAGTCGATTGGCAATCATTGAGGATGACCTTGGTGAAACAGTAGATGTGGTTGGTATGTTACATCCACCACAAAGAGCATCAATACACGATACGCCCGACGTTACTTATGCCGACAATAAAAAGAAAAAGAGAAAGAAAACTCTTGATCGATTGAAAAAACAAGCAGAAGATAAAAAGAAAAAGAAAGAGAAAAAAGATGATTCTCAAGTTAACGTTACTTTTCATTAGTATCTTTATGGTGTATGTTGGATTGAAAATGCCCAACAAAAAACAATCAAATATTATTGACGCAGAATGGGAGGAAATTACGGATGGACAAACAAACAAGAGAATTGATGTTTTCGTCTAAATCAGATGAATGGGGAACACCCAACGATTTGTATGAAGAGTTGAATAAGAAATTTAATTTTACTCTAGATCCATGTGCCACTCACGACAATGCAAAGTGTAATAATTTTTATACACTTGAAGAAGACGGTTTATCTAAAGATTGGGGTGGTAACACGGTATTTGTTAATCCACCATACACTCGTGGTGCCATTGGTAAGTGGATTAAAAAGGCTGAAGAAGAAAGCAAAAAGCCCAATACAACAGTGGTTTGCTTGATACCGTCAAGAACAGATACTAAGTATTGGCATGAACACTGTATGAATGCAGCCCACATATATTTTATCAAGGGCAGGCTAAAGTTTCAGGGCGAAGCAAATAACTCTGCACCCTTTCCAAGTGTATTGGTTGTGTTCTCAAGTGATTTAAAAAAATATGAAACAATTACTGCAACAAGTTCTGTATCAAAGAAAGGCATTCGTTTATGATGAGTATAGATCGGTTAGGCATATCTTTTGAAGATGTGTTGTTAGAACCTCAATATAGTGAGATACGAACAAGGGGTTCGATTAGTTTAAAAAATACTTTGGAAATAGATGGTGTAGATATATCTTTTAAATTGCCCGTTGTTTCGGCACCAATGGATACTGTTACTGAAGATCAGATGGCCAAGGCAATCGCACAAAAGCACGGCTTGGGTATCATACATCGCTACAATACAATCGAAGAACAGTGTGCTCTTATCAAAGCGGCCTATCCATACGGAACAGTTGGAGCAGCGATAGGAGTAACCGATGATTATTTCGAGAGAGCAATGGAACTCGTTAGAGCAGGGGCAGACGTTTTGTGTTTAGATGTAGCTCACGGTCACCATATTGCGGTTAAAGAAGCTCTCACAAAACTTAAACAAGATTTAAGTAATGTGCATTTTATGGCCGGAAACATTGCGACCCTTCAAGCTTTTAACGACTTAGCAGACTGGGGAGCAGACAGTATCCGATGTGGCATTGGCGGAGGAAGTATTTGCACCACACGTATACAGACAGGACACGGAAAACCGACTCTCCAGACCGTTTTAGATTGTTCTCAATCTAATAGATCAGCAAAATTAATTGCAGATGGAGGTATAAAAACATCAGGAGACATTGTAAAAGCCTTGGCAGCAGGTGCAGACTTTGTTATGCTTGGTTCTTTGTTGGCTGGTACAGATGAGGCCCCAGGAGAAACAATTACTCAGAATGGTTTAAAGTATAAAGTTTACCGTGGTATGGCTTCTAAGGAGGCTCAATTTGATTGGAGGGGTAGAACATCAAGTTTAGAAGGCGTTGCCTCCGTGGTGCCATATAAGGGCTCTGTGTCCAATGTCTTAGATGATTTGGAGAAGGGTATCCGCAGTGGCTTATCATACTCAGGAGCGACAACATTAAAAGAGTTTCATGCTAAAAGCCGGTTAACATTCCAAACATCAGCAGGACAAATAGAAAGTTCAGCACACATTGGAGTTGCTAAGTGAGAAGATGTAAAATATGTGGCCATGAATCCGGCCCAACTGGACCAAGACATCATAAAGGATGTAGATATTGGATTGATAGTGAAGAAAACCAAAATTGTACTTTTGTAGCAATTGAAAAAAATGGCCCAATGACTTTAAGACAAATTGCTGAAATAGAAAATATAAGTCACGTTGCTGTAAGAGACATTCAGAAGCGAGCAATCAAAAAGATCATATTGCAAGTGAAAAAAGATGAATACATTTAGTACATTATTGCTTTTTTAATATTGTTTAACTATTTATCCATGAACCGCTGAGTTCCCATTAAAATTTTTAGGAGAATTAATTGATGAGTAAAAAAGTAAAAAAGCTTTTAGAGGAAAGCACAATTCGCAAATTTATGAAATATGCCAACATGGAAGGTTTGGCCGAAAACTTCTTGGACCATGTAGAAGAAGACGCCATTGAGGAAGAAATGCCCATGGACGACGATCCAGAAATGGAAATGGACATGGCACCCGATATGGACGATATGGCTGATGGCCCAGAGCCAGAAGTAGACGAGGAAATGGTTCAACGTATTGTTTCTGCTGTTGCAAATGCAATTGAACAGGAAACAGGTGTTGAAGTTGATGTCACAGGTGGTGCAGAACCAGAAATGGATATGGGACCAAAGGTAGACGACGCTCCAGTCATGGACGATGAAGCTGATGAAGTAGAAATGGCTGAAGCTGATGAAGTTGAAGAAGGCTACGGTAAGATGCATAATCGTGAAGACGATGAGATAGATGAAGCAAAAGATGACGACGATGAAGAAATGACTGAGGAGTTTGATTACGATACAGTGGTTGCAGAAGTCGCTCGGCGTGTTGCTTTGAGAATCGTAAAAGAAGGCTCAAAGAAATAAAAAACCAAAACTCCTAAAATGTTGAAGGGGGTCCATCCCCCTTTTTTTGGTTTAAGGTATATTATGAAATTAGATATTGAAACGTTAAAAGAAATGATCAACAAAGAAATGAGTACGACATTTCTTTTGGCGAAACCATATTCTATTGAAGATATCAAGGCTACTGTCGAAGAGGTATTATCTGAAATGGTTAGTGATGATAAAATTTGATGCCGATGAAATTCTTAAATATTGCGTAAAACACCCTAAAGCTTGTCACCGTACAAAAAATGTAATTTACGCACCTAAATTGTTCTTTATAAATTCAATATTAAAAAATCTAGAAATTAAACATAATTCTGATGGCAATACGTTAACAGAAGATATGCTAGAGTTTTATATTGAATACATATTGGGTTACATTAACGGATTGTATGATTTAAGTTATTATGAAGGTGAATTGATTGTGATCCCAAACTATTAGCCAAAAGGAGTTAACATGGCTTTTTTAAAAGATGAAGTAGAAGTGGAAGTAGACGTGGAAGACATTGTTGTGGAAGAAGAAAGTACTACAGAGGAAACAACTGAAGAAGCAAAAGATGTTACCGAAGAAGAAAAAACAGAGTCTAAAACAAATTACATAATTGTTCCTACAGGTGGACCAGCAGCGGAAGCTGATGTAAAGATTAGAGTAATAGGGCTTGTAGGTGATCTGGACGAAGAAAAGGCTTCCGAAATTATGTATGGAATGCTTGCTCTACACAAGACAGGTCAAAAAGAAAGATTAGTAGAACCGGATAATCCCGAGTGTATTGAAACAGAACCATACATTGAGCCATTTGAATTTATTATTTCTACTCATGGAGGATCTGCATCTGATATGTTTGGCATCTACGATTTAATGAGAAAGATGAAATCAGAGGGAGTAGAGATACAAACTTATGGTTTGGGCAAAGTTATGTCAGCAGGTGTATTGCTTCTGGCTTCGGGCTCTAAAGGCAAAAGAAGAATTGGTGCAAACTGTCGAGTCATGGTCCACTCGGTGATAGGTGGTTCTAGCGGTGCAATCCATAATCTGGAAAACGAAATGGATGAGATTCGTTGGATCCAAGAACAATACATTAATAGAATGGTCGAGGAAACTGCAATGACTAAAAAGTACCTCATGAACCTACTTAAGAAAAAGGTGAATGTATATATTAGTGCCCAAGAGGCTGTAGATCTGGGCATAGCCGACGAGGTTATTTAACAATGGCAAGAATCCAGGGTGTCCAGGCTGAGATTATTAAAAATCTTTATAAAAAAGCACTAGAAAAGAAGGGTCATTCTTTTTTTGATCACAAAAGCAAATCATATAATCTTAATATTATTGGTGTCAGAGCCGATATAAATTTTACTAATTTGTTCGACGATTCGATAGTGGTAATTTATAGAAATACTTTGGGCCACTGGATTGTTGATTCGTATGAAGCTACTACGGATCCAGGAAAAGATAGCTTAGCCAGACCTTTAAGTAAGTCTGGTTGTGCAATTCTTGTTCCTGGCCAATATAGATCTACATATAAACTCGATATGCATGGTGGAAAATATTTAGCACTCTGTCAAAGAGGCGGCAAAGTAAAAGTATACAGAGATAACAATAGAAATAAAAAATATGAATTAAATAAAAATTCTATTGAAGAAGGTATGTTTGGAATTAACATTCACAGATCCAAGAGGTCTGGTGATACCAAATATGTAAATTCTCATTCGGCAGGATGTCAGGTATTTAAGAATGCAAAAGATTATTATGAATTTCTAGATACTTGCCAAACGGCTGCCGATAGATTTAAGAATAGCTTTACGTACACACTTATAAATGAGGAAGATTTGGATGTCTGATAAAGTTGGTTGGTTAGAACTATTAAAATTAATTGAAGATGAAGCTGAACTCATAGATGAAAATTCATTAAACGAAAAGAAGAGCACCCCAAAATATAAAAAAGGCTCTCCGTTGGCTGATAAAAAGTTCAATGCCTCAAAATTCATTGCCACTGCATTGCAAAGCTACCAAGCCCCAACTGAAAAAGCGGGTGAGTTTGGTACACAAGAACGTAAAAACTTTGAATTCTTTATATCTAACCGGATTAGGGGTAAGACTATAGAAGAAAAAATTAATAGTATTAATAAGTTTGTTACCTCAAGTGAGCTTGGACAGGAAACAAAGATTTCAACTATTTTGTCTCACTGTGGAACGTTGGTTGTATTACAAAGAATTATTGAAGATTATAACCCATCAGCCGCAGGTTTCGCATTTGAAGCATTTTTAGCTGCTCTATTGAAAGGCCGCCAAATCGTTGATACGGAGGGGGGTTCTCTACCTATTGAGGATGTAACGCTGGGCGGTGAACCAGCGAGCTTAAAACTACTTAGTCCCGGTAAAGAGGTTGAAGGTAGTATTGAAAACCTACTTGCTTTCTTCGTCAGAGATGATATAGAAAGAAAATCAATTGAATATATAGTAACAATCAAGCATGGTGATAAGAGTCTTGGTTTTTATTCATTTGATATTACACCGGAAAATTTCTTTGACTGGATTAAACCAAAGTATTTTGATTGGAATAAAGTCCCATCAGGTAAGTTCGGAAGAAAGAGACTGACGAAAGAAGAAAAAGAATCACTTAATGAAGCTGTTTTAGATTTTGACGAAGTTCAAGAGAGAGCCACATTATTTAAAAATATCGCCAAGCAATTTTTTAGGTTTTGGGGCTATGAAGATTCAAAAAATCCTGACTCTCTAAGCTATCGAACATATGTTCCAACACCCTCCGCTAGAAGTTATGAAAAGAAAGCAGAATTCATTGAATTTTCAATTCCACACGAGAATGATTTACAACGCTCAAAAGTATACCAGTACAGAGACGACTTGTTCTTCTCACCAGAACAAATGAAATTATTTAAACGTGGGCTCAAGGGAAAAAAGAAAGGTAACCGAAAATGGGAAGCAAACGTAGATAATATGTTTAAGATTTTGGTTGGCAGAAAGTCTCACTTTAACGAAAAAATTCAAGACTGGGGTCCGAGTCATAACTTAAGCGTTTATTGGTTAAATGTTTATAAGCGTATGAGTGAAGAACCATCACCATCTTCAGCCAGTGATATAATGGGACAAAAAAAATACTTAGCCAGTTTGTTAAAGAAAAAAGATTATAAAAGATGGCAAGAGATATTAAAAAATGCCATGAAAGATAATCAATTTGTTATTAATCAAAATGATGTGGTCAGCGGTCGAAGATCTGATACCAATCTTTATGGTGTTTTAACGGTTGATAGAAAAATAGTGGAGAAGATATTAAAACAATATTCACAACAATTGAGCGAATTATGTGCTCCAATTTATCAATTACTCGGCGAGCTTACCGATAATATTAATAGATTTTATTTATTAAACTCGGCCACCGCAGCTTATAAAGCATCCGAACAGGCAACTGAGTTAGATTCTTACACAGACAGGTTGACAGAACAGGTTTAATCTTGTATACTCTATAGAAAGGAGTGTATTAATGCAAGATAACAAAAAAATAAAAGAACTTAAAGAAAGAGTAAGCAATCTGATGAGTGCAGATGATTCTTCTACTCTTTGGCTACTACACATGATGAGTGTGGCCTTAACGGCAACAGCAGAAAATTTAATAGAATACGATCAACTTGTCGAGATTACTGATCGAGTTGATACAATAAAAGATATGCAAAAAGGCATTGATCGAGATTTAAGTTTTGAAAAAACTCGTAAAATGTTAGTTGGCATGATTGATAATAATAAACTTATAAAATAATAGGAGGAAACGTGTCAAAAATCTATAAATCACATGAGCAATTAAATAAAAAATTATTAAGTGGTGTTAACAAACTAGCTGATAATGTTGCAGCTACTCTTGGACCTAAAGGGAGAAATGTCTTATTAAAGTCACGTAATTGCACACCAGTCATTACCAAAGACGGCGTAACTGTAGCAAAGTTTGTGGATCTAGAAGATCCTGTAGAAAACGCTGCTGCATATGTTATCAAACAAGCCTCTGTTGAAACAAACCTTAATGCCGGTGATGGAACTACAACTTCTACCGTTCTGGCTAGGGAAATAATTGTAAATTCACAAAGATACTTGGCCGCAGGCTGTTCACCCGTAGAATTAAAGCGTGGGATGGATAAGGCTGTTTTGTCAATTAAAGAAAAGTTGAATGCTATGGCTCGACCAATTATGACTGAAGAAGAAATTGCATATGTGGCTTCTATCTCTGCAAACAACGATAAGGACATTGGTAAGTTGATTGCCACGGCAATTGATCAAGCCGGTAAAGATGGATCCATTAGCGTTGAAGAAGCGAAATCTGTTGATACTAGCTTAGACATGCTTGAGGGATTCAGATTCGATTCGGGTTATGTTGCTAGTGCTTTTATAACAGATGAAACCAGATCGGTTGTTAGGTATGAAAATGCCATGGTATTAGTTACTGACGAATCAATTACGGCTGTAGAGCAAATTTTACCAATCTTGGAAGCGATTGCTCGTGCTAACTCACCACTTATAATTGTGGCAGACAATATTCAAGATCAAGCTCTGGCTGCCTTGATTATGAATTCGATGCGTGGAACTATGAAAGTTGCTGCAATTAAAGCACCACGTTACGGTGAAGAAAGAAGAGATATTTTACAAGATTTGGCGGTATCCATTGGAGCAACATTTATTAGTAGAGAGAACGGTCTTAAAGTGTCCGAAGCAAAATTAAAAGATCTGGGAACGGTTCGTACAATTGAAGCCACTAAAGGTGGAACAACCTTTGTTGGTGGAAATGGTGATTGGGATGAAGTAGAAAAAAGAATTGAAGCATTAAAAAATCAAGTTGATCAAACTGATGATATGGGCGAAGCTGAAAAACTCCAAAGTAGAGTCACTCGCCTAGCTTCGGGGGTTGCAATCATTCGTGTTGGAGGTACTACCGAAGTTGAAATGACCGAAAGGAAACACAGAGTTGAGGATGCAATTGAAGCTGTTCGTTCTGCACAGTTAGAGGGAGTCGTTCTTGGCGGCGGCGTAGCACTGATTCGAGCATGTAAAGATTTAAAAGTTGAAACAGAAAACAGTGATCAAGATTTGGGAGTACAAATTATTTTACAATCAATCGAAGCACCGATTAGACAGATGGCTAAAAATGCCGGTCTGTCCTCTGACATTGTAACTGATCAAGTAAAGAAAGAAACAAGAGATGAGTGGGGATATAATTTTATGACCGGCGAGATGGAAAATTTATATGAAATAGGAATTATCGATCCAGTTAAGGTTACGAGAACTGCCCTCGAAAATGCGGTGTCGGTTTCCTCTACCTTGATTACAACAAACCATGCGATTGTTGAGCCTGAATAAAAATAAAAATAATCTCACTTTGATACACTAAATAAAATTAATTAAAACTATTTATTGAGTATCCGTATATCTTGGAGGTTGTATCATGGCAGAGAAGGACACCGCATTACTTTTAGAGAGATTAGCAAATCGTCTTGACGTTCTACTGGAGAAGCAGGAAGAGATGGCATTGGATATCCACAGCATCAAAGAAGCAGTTTATAATCCAGACAGCGGAGTTTTTGCGAGAGTCAAAGTCCTGGAGCAGCAGATCATCAATGATGGTGCTGTGAGAATAAGTCAATTGGAGTCAACGATTCAGGGTATGCGCAAGGCTCAATGGTCCATTATGGGTACTGCCCTTGCCACCATAACGGCTATGTTTATAAAGGATTATTTATAAGTCGTTAATATCATTAAAGAATACATAAGGATCTTTTCTGCGCACATATAGTACTTAAATTGTTGACACGCCGCATTGAGTGGGGTATAATAACAATGTGACGTGGGGCTTGTGGCCCCTAAACGAAAGGCACCTGATGACAATTAATGCACTTGGCAAGCGATTCACAAACATTCTTTCTGTTAAAAACCTCTCAGCTCGTGATCGCGAATTTGTTGAAAGCGTTCAATCGTATTATCAAAAAAAGGGTAAAATTACCCCTGGCCAACTTAAATGGTTTAGTAAGATTGAGGAACGAAACGCAAAACTCAAGATAGGTGTAAAATTGGGTAGCCCTGAGATGTCTACCCGTCTTGAAAATCTTACTAAAGTGGTCACACCAGACACATGGGATGCAGGATTTATCGAGTCTTTGAGTGAGCAAAACAATCGAGGCAATCGATTGTCTGAACGACAGATTTCCATGCTCGATACGATCGAATCTCGCCACACTAGTTCTGCCATCACCGCCCGTTCCGAGTGGTATAAAAATTACGATGATATTCATCGTGAAACTGCAAAAATATGTGCTGAGTATTATTCTAAAACCGAGTACTTTCAGGATCTTTCTAAAAAAATTCTTGAAAATCCTAATTTTGTTCCCACTGAAAAGCAGTGGTCAAAAATGACTCAAAATAAATACGCCCAAAAGGTTGTTAAGAATCACGAAGAACAACCAAAGTTTAATATTCAATCTGTAGTTCAACTTCGTAAAACTTCCCCACACTTCAAGAACAAAAATCTTTGTGAGAAACCAGCATTTATTATTGAGGTAAATACCGACGTTCCAGCAGCATGTAATGGCGGAAGATGGTACAGTGTTCTCTTCGCTGGTCAGGGATCAACAATAAAACTTATGGAAAAAGATATTAAAAGTTCAAAACTTTCTTAAAATATCTTATATATAATATGAAGGATCGAATATGACTAAAGTAAAATTAACCTATACAGTTGATCTGGAGGACATACCAAACGAAGTTTCAGATATGTTGCTAAAGACTTATTGGTCATTAAAAAATACGACCGATAAACTTGATCAACCAGTTACAGAAAATAATGTAGCCGGTGTAATTGAATTGATCGACAACGTTCGTCAATCATTGGCGGATATTGATTTGAAATTGGATGATTGTTATTCTATATTGATTGGTTATCTTGGTGCGATTCGTTCAAACTCAATTGAAAATACAAAGGAATTAAGTGAAAAACTAAGTGAATTAGAGAATAGCTTGGGGAACATGAAACAAAAAAATGAAAGTGATTAACAGTGGCGATTTAGCCTACATACCAAGCAGAGTTACACTTATAAATTTTGATAAAAATGGAACTATTAGGGCCGCCACACAAACGGATGAACCTTCTATAGTATTAGTAGTAAACGTGAATGACAAAGGATATGAAATTATATATGGTGGGAGCCAATGGTACGTAAAAGAAAGAAGCATCTACCCTGTAGATGCAAACGAAATTAAGGAGCATGAATATGTTGGTAACTTTAACGGAAGTTTGTGAAACGGGAAATCGTTCTATCAGAAATTATGAACGGGCATTTACATTGAGACAGGTAGCAGTTAACCCTGATCATGTAATTTATGTACGTGAAGACAATTCAACACAAAAACTTTTAAAAGAAGGCGAATTGCCAGAAGGACTTGACAAGCGTACAAGATTTTCCAGAGTAACAATTAATAGAGGCCACACCGGTTCTGATTTAATTATTGTTGGAGCACCGGAACAAATTTTAGAAGACTTGGGTGCGGGCAACAAACAACTTTTAAGAGGTTAATGTGGAAAGCAAGAAAGAACGTTGGTATACTCTACCCAAAGAAGAGTTTGAATCATTACATGAAGCAGCAGATTCAACATTAATTATTTGTAAAGAATTTATAAAATCTCAAGCTGGTGAGATAGAAGTAGATAATTGGGAAAATTCTACAATTCCTTTTGCAATTAAGCTGTACAGCTCTTTACAACAATTTTTAACATTTTTAGAACAAAAGTTAATTGAAGAGCCACCAAAAAGAATTAAAGAAGCACCGGAGTGGGACGAAAACTCCATCGCCGTTACAGAGAACGAATGGATGACCATGGCTCTTTTGATGTCTGCCCAAACAATATGTAAAGATAATATAGTAGAGTTTTCTAACCACTCATTCGAGTTACATTAATGGGCAGACGTAGCATAAAAAAAAGCACAATTGCAAAGTATTGGCTTAAAGATAAATTAAATTTGCTGGAAGCTAAAGATCTTAAAGAAAATAAATTTCTTATGAAGTTAGCTCTCCAAGATTGGAGTGAATCGGCTTGTTGGGCATGTGGCCGTTACGAAGACGATTCAGGGCATGACTGGAATGTGTGGAACAACGCAAAATACTTAGAAATATGTCATCTTTGTCCTCATAGCTTAGGGGGGAGTTCTAAAGTAGATAATCTTGTTTTATTGTGTAAAAAATGCCATAAAGCCGCACCTGATGTAAAGGATAAAGAATTTATGAAACAATGGATTGGTGCCAAAGAATCATGGATGTCGATGCAGACAAAAAGTGCGGAAAATATATTTGAACTATATAATGTCACGGACAAAATGAAGACTTACGTCTCGGGCAAAAAGAAAAAAGAATTTTTTAAATGGTGTGATGACAATGTAGGTTTTCATCCCGGTGGAGAAAATCTGGCAACGTATGTTGCTGCCATAAGCGGGTTTTGTAAAAGCAAAGGCTTAAAATAATATGGAAAAAAAATCAATAAAATTATATAATGATAATATTGGAAAAGTAGATTATGTAGAACACATGGGTTCTGATTTAACAGTTGTTAATAGTGCCCGTGTTTCTTTTGGAGTCCAGAGAGATGAGCTTGACGACAAAGATAAAAAACTTATAAAATATCTTATTAAACATAAACACACCTCAACACTCGAACACAACTATATAACATTTAGATTTAAGGTGCCCCTATATGTTCGTTCGCAACACCATCGCCACAGAACGTGGAGCTATAATGAGATCTCACGCAGGTATACTGACGTGGATATTCAATTTTATGAACCCCAAGTCTTCAGGACACAGCATAAATCAAATAGGCAAGCGAGTAACACAGAGGATTTAATTAATCCAATGTTGTTTGGTGGTGAATATACTGATGATGATACTTGTACTAATTTTGTAAAACAACATCATAAAGAATGTTTAGCATTTTATAATAATCTTATTAATGCAGGTGTATGCCGTGAGCAGGCACGAGGTGTTTTACCTCAAAATATGTACACCGAATATTATGGCACAGTCAATCTTAGCAATTTATTGAAGTTCGTTGATCTCCGAACACACGATGGTGCTCAGTGGGAAATACAAAAAGTTGCAGAAGCTTGTTTGGATATAGCTGAAGAATTGTTTCCAATCACCATAGGTGAATATCGTAAAATTAAAAATGCATAACTAACAGTTACTTACTATTTATAGCAGGAGGATTTATTAATGAAAATTTCCAAAGAAAAACTAAAACAAATTATTAAAGAAGAACTCGAAATGTCCGAGGCCGATGATGGGATGAGAGATGCTAGTGCATACGTCAACAACCCTGGTATGGGACCAATGAGAGATCGTCGCAAACACCCACGCGACCCCGTAGCCGATGCAGCCCGTGAAGAACGAAATCGAAGCCTAACTGCTCGTGAAGCAGAAGCCAAGAATAAGGTTGCATTTGCCATCCTAGATGATATGCGCTCAGCTTTTATGTACGCCAATCCAGACTCTATTGGAACACCAGAAGAGCGTAGCGATACTGCTTACATTCTCATGGATTCACTTAAGGAGATATATGAACGTTATATGGCTCGCCTTCGTCGAGAAGATCCTGATATGATTAGTATTCGCCAATCTAACTATCCTTCAAGTACAAGTGAAGATTAATTAAAACAATTCGGGGAAAACAAGAATGAAAATATCAAAAGATAAATTAAAACAAATTGTAAAAGAAGAACTTACCAAATCAAAAAAAGTTCTTAAAGAAGCAACACCATCCTCAGTGATAAAATCTGCCGGATTAAAAAAAATCCACAATGGCATGATCAAGGGTAGTGAGTTTATGATTGGAGTACAAAAAAAATTATCAAAAGGATATAAGCAAGGCTACTTTGATGGCTCTTCTAATAGCTGGGGTACAAACTCTCGCAATGTAGAGGGCCAAACATCGAACCCAGAGTATCGTCAAGGCTTTGAAGACGCATCAGGCTATAACGCTAATGAAGTCGAAGCAGTAATCAATCAAGCACAGTCAGGTGCAGATGCAGATAGAGCTGCTAGAACTAAGGCAGCGACAGCAGACGCAGAAAGATATCGTAAGAGAGGCAAGTTTGCTGATTTAAGCGGTGAAGAACAAACTGCAATTAAACAAGATTATGAAGCTATGGGTGTCGATGGAAAAAGATTTATTCGTAAAAGTACACCAACGCAAACAGATTTTGTGTATGGTAGAACTGGTCGAAGAGGCTCGGCCTCAACAACAGTTTATGATTCTAAATACAATGTCATGATCCCATTCGGTGGCTCAGGTGGAACTGGCGGCAGCTTGGGCACATAAATGAATATTAAAATAAATCGTGATAAACTTATGAGTATTATTCATGAAGAAGTTAAATCATTTATGAATGAAAAGAAGTGCTGGCCCGGTTATGAAAGAGTCCCAGGCAAGGTTTCTGGTGAACCCGGATCATGTAGAAAAAAATAAGCTACGGGATAAATTCAATGGAAGCAAAAGGCGACTGTTTTGAAATAGCAGGAAAATATATGATGGATCAGTGCCTGTTCAATGCAGGGTGCAACCTAGTATTGGTTCATGCTGAAGTTACGGGACAGGGGCAAATCAGTGGTTTAAAATATGGCCATGCTTTTGTTCTTGATGGCGACATGGTAATTGATAAATCTAATGGAAGAGATATCAAGATGCCCAAGGCAATTTATTATTCCATAGGAAACATCGGAGACAATGTTCATGAATATAGTTTTGAAGAATTTCGTAATAATATTTTAGAAAACGAGACATGGGGTCCGTGGGATTTGAAAACAGAGAGTGGCTATTAATTGAAAAAAAAGCCACAAATATTTAATCGAATTCAAGCACAGGGAACTTCTGTTAACCCCAAACTTTTAAAAGCACTAGTATCATCCAAGAATGTTGCAATGAAAGACATCGTGGAGAGCTGGCGAAGTTATGTGTCCGAAGTTTTTAATCAACCCCAACCTACCAGCCGTGCCCCTGAAGTCATGGGGCTTAAAGACGACGAACAGACCACTGATTTTAAAGTTGATGGACAAGATTTTGAAGTCATCATTAAAAGAATAAAACCAAGACAACTGATGTTATATAATTTGGGATTCTCCAGAGTATTAAATGGAAAATCGGTGGATATAATGACCGGGTTATCTGGAAAACAAGTATTTAGAGTTTTAGCGACCGTGGTTAGCTGGGTAAAGGGCTGGATTAGAACAAACCAAGACTCAGCAAAAGCTTTTCTTGTTGGTGGTAATGCAGATGATAAATCAAGAATTAGATTATATGAGGCGATGATTAAAAAAATTATATCGGGCTCAAGATTTAAATATGTTAGAAGAAAGGGCTATTTTAGAAGGCACCGACAACCAGGAATATTTTTTGTTGTGTATGATCCATTGTATATGAAAGAAAATAAAAAATACGCTGCCATGCTTGATAGAGATTTATCAAAATTATTTGGTTATGGCTTAGATAAAGAAGATAAGCCACCAAATCCTCTTGATGCTCTTGTGCGCAAAAAGCCGCTAAAAAAAACAAATGAATCCGCAACTATTCTTCCTACGCAAAAAGTTGGTAAAGTAAAATTTGATCCCAATGGCTTGGGAGAAACACCCAACACAAAAGATATTGATTATTTTGGATTTACGGTTTGGATGAGAGCATTAGATTTTATTAAATTAAATCCTCCTCGCACGTACCCGGCAGATTATGTGGCAGATTATTTTAAAAACAATCCAGAAGTTGTTATTGCTCCAGCTAGTATCAGTGCAGACTGGGTGAACGATCATTGGGAAATATACAGTCACGAGGGAAGGGGCAGGATGCAAGAGATGGTTAAGATGAATCCATTGGCCATGGTGCCCGTACACGTTCTGCCTAGTCGTGGACTCCGAGCAAATAGCTTAACAGAAGATATGATTTTTGCTAAAATATATTCTGATAGTCGTGCGAAAATGTCATTCAAAGTTAAACCAAAAACAGCGGTTTGGCAGGGTAAGTTATACAAATCACCTAAAGACCTTTAAGTTTAACACCGACTATTTATAAAGAGGTGTAAATATGAAAACTATTATAAGCGTAGATGGCGGTGGAATCAAGGGAATTGTTGCAATTACCATTCTCCAGGCTATCCAAAGTAAATTACCAAAACCAATCCATGAATATGTCGACTGCTTTGCTGGCACGTCTACTGGAGGATTAATAGCTGCCGGATTGACAGCTCCAGATGAAGAAGGTAAGCCAAAGTTTACTACAGATGATCTGGTGGAGGTTTATCGGACACTAGGACCGGACGTTTTCGATCGTTCGTTCTGGCACAAGGTAAAAACTCTATGGGGATTGATTGGCCCAAAGTTTCCACTTGACGGTCTCCAGAAGGTTTCAGAGGATAAGTTTGGTACCACTGCATTAAAAGAATGTTTGACTCACGTTGTGATCGCAACCTATGATTTGGTCACAAGAAGTCCAGTCGTCTTTGATAGTACTGAACCAAAGTTGAACGGCATCTCAGTGGTTGATGCCTGTATGGGAACGGCGAGTGTCCCGACAATGTTTCCCTCGATTAAATCTGGGGGATATAATTTAATCGATGGTGGCATATTTGCGTGTAGTCCAACATTATGTGCCCTGGCTGTTTGTAAAGAAAGATACCCAGATGAAACTTATATGGTGATCTCAGTTGGAACTGGTGACTACAATGAATCACTACCACACGATAAAACTGCTGGTTGGGGCCTGCTCAACTGGGGCTCCACTGCTGTTGATGTAATCCTCGATGGTATCGGAGACGGTGTGGACCAACAGGCTAAGATTTTCACTGAGTCAGCCAATGGGGTTTATCATAGACTGCAATTTAAAATTCCAAAAGAGTTTTCAGCTATGGACGACCCTTCACCTGAGAACGTTGATGGTCTGAGGCAAAAAACCTTAGAGTACATAAAAAAGAATGAAGAAGTAATTAATAAAGTATGTCAGCAATTAATTTTAATAGAGGCAGGAAAATTTAAAGAATGATGTTTAAAATATATACCAAACATACCATGGAAGTTGGAGAGACTGTTTTCGAGCATTTTGGATTCACGGTAAAAATTGCTTCTAAAATGGTTATTAGTTCTATTTTTTTTATAATTCATGGCTTGTCCGGCGGCTTATTGGGTATGCCTGAGAAGTATAATCTTTGTGCTATGGCAGAAAGTTTATGTCATGAAAATGATGAGAGATTACTGAGACAAGAGGAAAATAAAAAATAATGAAAAAGATGAATCTTCTTGAAAGATTATTAATTGAAGGTAGGAAGCAAAATGTAGTAAAAAGGTTTCCTTACCTTGAAGAGAAGCATGGACAATATGGGGGATTTAATTTACTCGAATTATTCATGAGCGATGATCCCAGTGGTAATCATAAGTACTTGGAGTGGATGGCCGTGCGTTTTGATCAGGGACTGCAAAAAAAATTGGATACATATGGTGATACTTTAGACGCTGCTCAACTAGAAAAAGTAAGATCAAGAGTTATAAAAGCAGCGTTGGATCAAAGAAGAGACAGAGAAACTGATTCTGGCCGAAACGTTGATATTAACCGAAATATTGAAGATTTGTTTTATAGTTACGGATATGACCGGGACTACCCTTCGGCAGTGGGTATTCGATTCCTTGCCCATGCTTTCCATGCTGTGTTACCATATCTGTCAGGCTTAGGTTTAAATAAAGATATTAACACGTATACACTAGAGTCTCTGGCGGAGGCAATCCCTCAAGCGGCTAGAACGAAGGAGCTAAAAGACTCAGAAAAAGATATTAAACTTGCCGCAAAAAAGGGTGCAAAAATAATATGGGAAAGCAAAAATCCATCGATGGCAGTAATTAGACCTAAAACTATGGAAGCTTCTTGCTTGTTTGGAAGAGGCACACAATGGTGTATATCTGCCACACAGTCACGTAATTATTTTAATGATCCTGAATACACTACCCGCGAATATTACTTTTTTATATTTAAAAAACTTTATCCATTTGTTAACATTTACCCACAATACCAAAAAATAGCAGTTGTTATTTACCAGGGAGAAATAGAAGAATTGTATGATGTTCAAGATGATACGCTTGAGCTTGCCACGCTAGACGAAATGTGGCAAGCGTATTTTAAAGAAACTTCTTATAGAAAGAGCCTTGAAAAAGTTCTAGAACTTTGCATAGAAGATTCCACCGAAGATCCAGCCACGAGAGGTATAAATGAAGAAGATGCATGGGATATAATAGGAGAACACCCCCTTGGTGAAAGCGGCCAAATTACCTCAATTAGGGTAATGGAAGACCCCATTCAAAACGAAGATGGAGAATATGGTGTAGAACTAGAAACAGATATTATTATACCGTTTAAGTTAAATCCAAACTTGGCCAGGAAAGAAGAGTTGTGGTTTGATCAAGCTTACAGTCGAGCCACTGCGAAATACGGCACCTCTTCGGTGTCCAAAGGTTGGCCACCCACCAACATTGGACCAAGTGGAAGACGTAGGGTGCAGATTGATCAAGCGGATGTCGATATATCAAATAAAAAAATGATAGCTCAAAATGCATTTAAAACAAAAATTGTTGATGGAATTGCAGAGATAGTTAAAGAGGAACTTGATGACAGAAGGGGTGGTTGGTGGATGAATAGTATAATCCTTAAGGGCGTAACTTGGGATGATACAAACTTTCTTGATCGATATTATGATGACGATGAAACGGGCTTTAAAATGCCAGATATAACTATATCACTGCACTTTGAAACCGCCTCGGGCATAACTGCATTTGACAAAAGAGAACTTATACAGGGTCTTGATGAATTGTTGAAGACAGAGAAAGATATACTCGAAACGTATGATTTAGATCAGGCTGGTGGTGGTAATATACACGATATATTTGAAGCAGCCTTTGAAGAAAGATTAACGTCTGCTGGGATTGCAAGAGAGTACGGATTTGGCACAGCACAAAGAGAGTTACCAATGAAAGGTGCATACGATAGTGTTTTTAGAACCTCAAAAACCAACCCAGCTATGATCGGCGGTAAAGTCGAAGGCGGCGATGCTATGTATTTTGATATTGCAAATCCAGAAAATACTTATGGAAGTTACGGAAAATAATTAAATAATAACTGCCTTCTTCTTTTACTAATCTATTTATTTATAGATGTTATGGATGAAGAAGAAGAAGATTATAATCCAATTGAAGTTGGTGACTTAGTATGTCTTGCTGACGATGAAGACTACATGGTTGGTATTGGCATAGTCATAGATGTTGCAGTTGACAACAAAGATGTTATGGACACCTTCTTTGGCCCCGTTGAAGCAAATATTAATATGTCGGAAGAATTCCCAGAATTAGACAAATCACTGTATCTGCATAAGCCTGTGTTTTTGGTATTATGGTCCGGTGATAAAAATTATTTCTCTGATGACCCAACCACACGCCCGTTGTGGTTTTTTAAAAATGAATTAAAATTGGTTAATAAAGCAAACAAAGACTAGATATTAGTAATTTACTTGAAAGAGGAGCTTATGGATTTAGTAGAATTAGAAGATAGACTTGACTTTTTGATTACAGAGATGTATAATTCTAATATATCAGTTGATGATGTAAGAGATGAAATAGAAGACGAGTTAAAAGAATTTATGCCAGAAGATATATATAAATCTTATTTTAAAAAATTAGAATATTTTGAAGAACAAGCATTTCAAAGTGATTGGAATATATTAGATGGTGATTCTTATGGTTCATACAACGAAACGGATTGGTAATGAAACAAATTATTCATGTGAATCAGCACAAAATACGAAAGAACACCAAACATGGCACTGACGAACCTGTGCTTACTTGTAAGACCTACAAGGAAAACCTGTACGCTCATGAGGCGATACTTAGGACCAAAGATGGGGTCGAGGTTGCTAGGGTCATATACTCCCCTCACAAGCCATTGTCATGCGGTGCAAGGGTATGGATTGAGGTAGATACTGATACCGTAGACCTTGAGCCGATCGTTCGAGATGAGGATAAATGATCGTTTTCCTCTAAGTACCTGTAATCATTAGACTTCGATTTTAACCCCCTTAAATATAATTGTTGACGGCCACCCTCGTCCGTGCTATAATAGTGGTGCGGGTAGAAAGCGGTGGCTGCAACCATGGAAGCTGTGAAACTAGAATAGAAGCCTTGCAGGGTGGAAAAATGCTTTAGTAGCATGTTCTGGATGGAGAGGAAGAACACCCTCCAGCCTGCCATTACGAGAAAACATTTTATTGAGAGGTTAAAATGAAATTAAAAGGATATAATATTTGGGTAATCTTACCCTTCGCTGGAAGTCTTGTTCTTATTTGTTTCCTGTTTGCCGGTGCCTACCAAGGTTACCATTCAGAGAAGAATACGAAGTGGCGGGAGACCGCTGCCATCGCTGATGCGGCTACTACTTATGACGATGATACAACTGTAAAGCGTTATGTAGATAGTTCATCCCGAGTGACAATTCGAGAGTTCACTGCACACGATGGTAAGTTGCTTTGTGTAGCCACATTTGCCCACCGTGGCAATACTATTTCTTGTGTCAAAATCGAACAATCTTGCAAAGCGAGTTACTAATATGAAAATACTTTTAGAGCTTGGTATTGTTGCGGCTATTTGTATTCCTCTTTGTGCCCTAATGGGCTCTTGCATCTCGAATGCTACAGAGGAAGCAAAAGCCGACATGAAAGAATCCGGCGTGTTTGTAGAACGTAGTGAAGAACACCATAAAATTAATTATATCAGAGACGCATCTAATGATCGCCTCTTAGTTATGCATACGTCTTTTGTGGATGAAAAAACAGGTCGTGTATGCGTGGTCGTAAAGGTTGAGAGAGGTGTCAGTGTTGATTGTGATTATCCGAAAGAGATTAAGTAATGCAAGTAGGTGATTTGGTGGCAACAATGTTCAGCCTAAAATATTATCCCAACTCTCTTGATTTGGGAATTGTGGTTGGTGAGAATCCCCCAGCACCATTTGAAGATTATTATAAGTATGTCGAAGTACAATGGAACAGTGGAATAAAAACAACAGAAAAAACTGAAAAACTAAAGGTTCTTAGTCATGGATAACGAAAGTAATTTAGATTATTTATATAAAAAGATCTTAAGGGACCAACAAAGAGTTGATGAAGCTGCTACATTAGTTGTTTTTTCCTTGCTCGGCGGTGTCACTTGTATTATACTAGCATTAATCTCTAATTAGGAGTTATCGTGAAAGTACAAAAAGAAATTGAGCTTCTTCGTCGCATGGCTGATCTACTTGAAGAAAATGAAATCTTGCGTGTATCACAATCCCAACCTATATTTGAATCGGAGGAGAAGTCTGGTGGGATGTTTGGGGGTGTATTTATTTGGACTATAATCGGAAGTGCCGCAATGTTTGGATATGTCTATTTACAGGGAGGGCTATAATTATGGAAGAACAAAAACAATCAAAAAAACTTATTTGGTCAAAACATGTCTTCAGCCTACATCAACTAGCTGCATTTGAAGACTACTTAATGAAACTAACTGATGAAGAGTGTGAAAACGAGCTTTTGGCAATTAACGCAACTTTGTTGGGAATGCATCCAATTAGTTATAAAATGGGTGGCTTCGATAATTAAAATTAAATTGTGTGCATAGGATTAGTTATGTCTAGAACAAAAAAAGATATGCCTAAAAAGGTAAGAAATTATCATGCCGTCAATGCACATTTCCGCCAAAGCGGCCCTATGGTCGATCGCAAAAAAGAACAGAACAAATATACTACTAGAGCTTCTCGTACTATTGAAGACCACAAACACAACGAAGAGTACGAAGATTCCGAGCTTTACGAGCAACATCTTTTTCTTGCGGATGAAAAAGATAAGGATTTGTGTGGAAGTGTTTTAAGTGGCCTAGCCTTCTGGAATTCTAGAAATACTTATTTTGAATTCAGTGACCAGAGCAGAATTAGCTATTTACATAGCATAGAATTTATAAAAGCTACACTTGATCCAAACAACAATGAGTGCCAAGCTTGTGTTTGGAAAGAATTTTAACGTGCCCATATTACCAGAGCAAGAATTAAAAATATTGTGTCATCACGCTGGCATATTCTCAGATTATATTGATGTACAATATCGTTTCGGAGATAATGAGGTTATTCGTTGGCAATTTCCAAATAGCTGGGGTGCATCCTTGATCACAACTAACCACAAGCATAAAGATTATTATGGCGACGAGACCGACGTTGATTCAGTAATAGAAATAAAAGAAATCTATTCCGAACTTGTTCCATTAAGTTATCACGTAAACAAAGAAGGCAAAGTGCATTACAATAATATTATCAACACACCAGTAAGAGAAATTTCTGTTGGAGATTTGGTTATTGTGTTGTCTAGGATCTTTGGTTTAAATTTAAGAATCGATATCAAAAATAAGAAAGAAAATTATTATGAGTGAAAATGAAAATGAGGAATACGAAACAAAAGATGGTATTAATATTATTTTTGACAAAGTTTTAAAAACTATTAAAACTTTTTGTTACAGTGCTGCTATTATATCATTTGTTGGTTTAGCCACTGCTTGGTTTATGTACGACGTTGAGGGTAAGCCTATGTCTACCCACAGCTCAGAAGTAGGAATTAAATTAGTTAAACAATTAGCCACAGATGGATATCTTTCGGGTGCCAAGGTTTTGTTTACTGAAAAAAAATACTGTGTTCAACATGGTGAATATGGTGATGAATGTATTACAAAAGAAGAACAAAAGGCTCTAGATACTTTAATTGATCGAGCTTTATTTAATGGAGGGCCTGATGGCATCACAAAAAAATGAACAAAAATATGAAACTGTCTTTGAGGTATGGGTTCAAGGTAATCTTGGCATTCATGCCGGAAAGCCACTCTTACATAGTATTCACCACGACGAGCCAGAAGCACAGTGGGAAATGAAACAGATGCTTGAAGCGGGCAAATTCGCAGCGATCAAGCAGGTTAGACGGCCATCCGGCCCAAGTCGCAATGACAGTATGAAGTAAATTATAATTTACTTATTCTTTTAATAATAACACCTCTACTTACTTTATGAGTGGAGGTGTTTTTTTGTATACATACAATAAAAAATTAGTTTTTCCCTTTACCAATCCTGTATATTCTAGTACAATAAAAGGTGGTAGAAAATTCTTTTATAGAAGGGAAACTAAATGAAAAATTATCTATTAATTCTATCCACATTAGTGCTTTCGAGTTGTGGAGTGTTTGATCAGTCACCCGAAAGCCTCGCCGCAGAAGTAAACCAAGAGCCAGAACCAACTTGCGATATGAGTCCTGAAGGAAGCTGGACTGCAACTTCGTCAGTGATGTTTGGCACTTGCGGTCACTTAGCACCCTTTTGGATTTTTGCTGATGAACAAGGTGGCATTTCTTTAGAGGAGAGTGTTAGCTGTGAAGTTTATAAAGAAATGGTCGTAGATCGTGGCCCGCAATCCCCCTGCCAAAAAGTTACTTTATTCAATTGTTTAAATGAAGCTTATAATTTAAAAGCTAATATGCAATTTTTCATAAAATTTAAATCTTATGGTGTGTGGGAAGGAAATATAAATGTAAAAATTGGGCAGCTTGACGAAGAATTTTATCGTTGTGAAGGTGTTTACAGTGTTAGGATTGTTTATCAACCACAGGAGGAATAGATGTGAAGAAAATATTATTACCATTGTTGGTACTAATCAATTTACTCGCGTGTCAGAGTGAAGATTCACTATCCTACTGTCCTGCCTTACAGCCTTGCATTATTGATGAAAACAATGAAGTCATAATAATAAATAACAACTCTCCCGAATACAACGAATTAAACATTGGTTCTTGCCGAACTGGTGAGATAAAATGTGCGAATGAATTGTTTTGTGAGAATTATGTTAAACCGTCTGAAGAACTTTGTGATGGGGAAGATAATAATTGTAATGGTGAAGTAGATGAAGGCTATGATTTAGATGAAGATTCATACACAGTTTGTGACGGTGATTGCAATGACTACAATACTACAATATATCCTGGAGCACCCGAGATATGTGACTACCTAGACAATGATTGTGATGGTATCTTGCCCGACAATGAAGTTGATAATGATGGAGATCACTATGCAATCTGTGATGGTGATTGCAACGATACCGAGCCTGCCATTAACCCAGGAGCTGTTGAAATCTGTAATGGTATAGATGATGACTGTGATGGTGTGATAGACGAAGAAGACGAAATGTCAACCACCTGTGGGCCTGATACGGTGTTGGGTATTTGCGAGTATGGTAGAGAGATATGCATTAACGGAGCCGAATCAATTTGCGTCGATGCGATATACCCAGCAAATGAAATTTGCAATAACTTAGATGATGACTGTGACGGGACAACGGACGATGATTTGTTTCGTGCATGCCAGACAGCTTGTGGCTCAGGAGTAGAAATATGCTTCCACGGCAATTGGTATGATTGTAGTGCCCCAGAGCCAGAAGAAGAAACATGTGATAGTTTTGATAACGATTGTGATGGTGAAGTAGATGAAGGCTGCTTGTGTAGCTTGGGAGATATACAAGCTTGCGCGGAGTCTCCCATGTATGATCCACTTACCAATGAATTAATTATTCCACCGTGCGGCATGGGAATTAAAATATGTGATGATACTGGTCAATTTGGCCCATGCTTTTTCTTTGATTTGTTACCAGAAGAATGTAATAATTGGGACGATGATTGTGACGGCACCATTGATGGAATGACTCAATCATGCTCAAGTAACCCACTGATCGCTGGTATTGGAGAATGCTCCCCTGGCGAAAAAGTGTGTAACGATGGTGTCTGGTCAACCTGTGATGGTCAAACGTTCCCCGTGGATGAAACCTGTGATGGGTTGGATAACGATTGTGATGGTGAAATCGATGAAGACTTGGAGCCACACGATAAGGTGGATTTATTGTTTGTAATTGATATCTCAGGATCTATGCAACCGTATATCGATGCACTTGCTAGTGCTTTGTCGATGTATGTTATGGACTTCTCAACTTCACAACATAAATTTGGTTTAGTTACATTTCCTGATTCTTGGCTTCTCGAAGCTGGGTATGAATTATCAGTAGAGTCTGGTAACTCAACCAGTGCTTTTGTAAATGTAATTGCTTTCCAGAATTTATTAAATTCTTTATTAGCTAGTGGTGGTGGAGATGAACCATCCTATGATGTGGCAAAGTATTTAATGGATTCGAGTGATCCAAATGGTGTTGGCTGGAGAGATGACGCATATCCATACGTAATTATTATTACTGATGAAGAGCCACAGTCATGGAGTTCAAACACTGTGTTTGATGTAGCCGATAATTCTTTAGATTGTAATGTTGGTTCTTGTGAGAGTGGCGATGCATATGAATTTTATGTTATTGGTAAACCAGCGTTTAAAATTATGTGGCTCCCCGCTCTAGTTTCCTCAGAAAATTATAAATTCATTCCTTATGCATCCCAGGGAACCACTTCTTATATAGAAATATTAAGAGATATCTTTAAGAACGCTTGTCTGTAGTTTAATTTGGTTGACAAGTAGCCTCCTCATGGTGTATTATAGTTATGAAGGAGTCGAAGCATGAACGAAGATAACCCTAAAATAGATTTAACAGAAGATGAAGTAAAAAAAGTACAATGGATTGTTCAATTGTATGGAACAATTAAAGAACTACAAGGTGAAATATACGCCAGAGAAAAGTCTAAAAGATATATTTCAATTTTTACCAGCGGGTGTGTCACTTATTTTATAATTAAAATATTACATTTTGTAATGGAAACTCAATCCGACGCAATCGTATTCTTTGGTGCATTTGTTACTTTGTGTCTACACTACATTATCGATAATTTCACCAAAGCTTGGAATCAAGCAGTTAGCTTGCGTAAGTTTCAAAAAACTTTAATGAATCTTGAGAAAGAAAGAATTGAACTGGGCATTGAAGATAAGGATTTAGATTTTAGTAAAAAAGAATATGATGGAGAAGATTAATGTGTATTATTTGTATTGATCTGGTTAAAGGATCGATTAGAACCAAAGATGCTCTCAATAATATGTTTGAAAACATAGATTCATTGGACGATAAGCACGTTGAGCGTATTTTAGATTTAATAGAAGCCATGAAGAAAAAGGAAATAGAAAATGAAGAAGAGACCATTCTTCCACATTCATGATTATATTCAGTTTGAAGCCAATAGAAGACTTGATGGACCAAGGTGGAATGCAAATGTAGATACCGGGAGTTCAGGACGTTTTGTCAAAGGTATCATAACAGAAGTTGAGCTGAATTATATTGAATTAGACGCTATTTACCCTGATGGCGAGGTGAGGACATGTAGGTTCCCCAACTATGGTTCATCGGATTACGAAAGAGAGCAATGGTTCTGGAGCGGTTACTTGGTACATGCCGATAAAAAGAAACCAACCTGTGAATGCGGGATGGGCGACACTAGCGGAACCCACTATATGTTCTGCCCCATGCACGAATGGCTCAGAGAAAAAGATAAAGAAGCAGAAGAGGAACAACATCGGAAGAATGAAGAGGCCCGTAAAAGAAGTGGCTTAATTCGGCCCTAAAATTTTCCGTTTTAAAGTATAATATGAAGATTGGAGACTTGATTGTTACAAAAGATAAGACACAAATAGGCATTATATTAGAAGGTGCCCGTGATTGGTTTAATCGAAGAGGCGAAGAGTTTGAAGGAGAACCAAATTTATTTTATATTTATTGGGTTCACATCACTAGTGGCAAGAGAAGTAAAAAGTGGCATAAAGAAAACGAGCCCGTTGTAATAGACGCTACAGTTTATGAAGGATAAAATAGGAATAAATGATTATTGGGCAGTGGGAATTGCTCAAACAGAGTATGAGGAGAAAAGTTATGTTAATCACGTTAAGGGAAATGGCATTTCAAGAGAGCTTGCAACAATTAATAGTTTTCACGTTGGCAGCTTATTATTTATAACAGTTATGAAAGAGTGGGGCGTGGGCATTATTTTAGAAGTTGACAATACTACAGAATGTTGTTATATTCATTGGCAAGGACTAAACACCGAAAAGTGGCACAACATGCACACGCTTTTACATTACTTACAAAAAGATATGATTAAAACTAATAATATAGAAAAAACATCATTTATCATAAAGAAAGGGTAAAAATGAAAGTCAGTATATCAAATGGTGAGTTGCTCGATAAAGTGACAATTCTTAAATTAAAGTTAGACAATGTTACCGATGAGGAAAAACTTAAACACATCAGAAAAGAACATGACACACTAGTTGCAGAAATGATGGTGTTGACAGATACGATTGAAAATAAAGACAAGGAAGGAGAGTATTTAAGATTATACGATAGTTTATACGCAACAAATAACAAATTATGGATCTTAGAAGATAGAATTAGAGAAAAAGAAAAAAGAAATATCTTCGATCAAGATTTTATAGAAGTTGCTCGTGCTATTTACTATACTAATGATGTTCGCGCAGACATCAAAAGAAAGATTAATAGTTTAACCAATTCAGCATTTGTTGAGGTTAAGAATTACTTGGAGTACGAATAAAATGTTAAAAACAAACCCATGTCCCATTTGTCATGAAACAACAATTGTAATTACGCACGATGCAGGACTCGATAGAGCTTACCCAGAATGCTTTAAATGTAATTATCGAGGATCACCAAAATATAAAAACCATATGATAATCGAAAACGTTGGTGAGGAGTTTCTAAATTGTGGACGAAACGAGAAGAAACAAGAACTCATGGACTTTGCAGTTGATCTTTGGAATGAGATCGTTGGCATGGAAAAACTTGAAAATGACCCGGATTATTTTGGAGACGGCGGTGATGACTCAGATGAATTCGATATGTGGTACAACGTCCCAGTAGAGGATATTATTCACTCAGAGGGTAATGATGGTAGTAAAAAGTAACTTAGTACCTCGATTATTTAGTGTATTCTTTTCTGTCGCAGCCATTACTTTATGGCCATTTATCTTTGTAAGGAAGCACCCATCTTTCTCAGAGAATAAAATATTAATAAATCACGAGACCATTCATATAAAACAATACAATGAATTGTTAGTAATTGGTTTCTTAGTATTATATCTTTGTGATTGGGTCAGAGGACTAATAAAATATAAAGACCCCGTGAAGGCATATAATAGAATAAGATTTGAACAAGAAGCCTATGGCAATCAAAAGAATATGGCATACCTACAGAACAGAAGCAGGTTCGCTTGGAAAAAGTATAAAGTTTAAGAAAGGAAAACAATGGACAACCAATCGGATAAAGAATGCAAAACATGTGAAGGATGTGGATGGGACTTTAAAGATAAACCACCACCTTATCCTCCGTGCAAGTGCCAAGAGAAAGCCGAATAATGAATCGGTCGAAAACAATAAAAATAATAAAAGAAACAATAGCAATTATAGTTGGTACATTAATAATATTATCAACTGTAGTAACAATCGCATTTGTTTTATTTAGGTATTATGTAATGGGATATCCGTAATGAATATAACAAAGGAGAAAAGATAGTGAGTAAAGTAACGATTACAGGAGATAAGTTTAAAACTTTCTTAGAAGTACAGGAAGAAGGTGAGTTTAATATGTTAGACTACAGGGGCGTAGAGCACTTCTTAACCCGAGCAGAGCATAAAGAAATAATTAAAAACTATGAAGTCTTGGCAGTAAAGTAT
>TARA_R110000851_G_scaffold226470_3_pt1 | contig 34807 bp, 30 predicted proteins | sample TARA_R110000851 | Tara Oceans TARA_R110000851 (sample SAMEA4397627) | marine metagenome | biome: Polar Biome; feature: [DCM] deep chlorophyll maximum layer (ENVO:01000326); material: water (ENVO:00002006), including particulate matter (ENVO:01000060) such as... | depth 17 m
CTATGTATTTAGAGTTATTCTACAGTCTCGTTAGTTTTATTATCAAAGTGTGTACATTAAAAAGGATGAATGGATATGGGCGAATGGTCTGATTATTTCGAAGATTTCCCAGAAGAAGCACCTCAACCACCGAGCGCAGAAGAAAGAGCAAAAGAAAAATTTGACTCTGATATCAAAGATATGAATGCAGATGCATTTGCTTTAATAGCTAAAACGAAAAAAAAGGTTATTGATGCGGCTCAACTACAAAAGAAACAATTTTTTGAGTCGATTGATTACTGCCCTCAATGTGGTGAAAAAAAGTTAAATGTCTATAAATTAGAGAACAAAACTTATCTATGTGAGTGCCAAGATTGTGGTATTTACGGGGCAGGAGATAATTTTTCCACAGCATTACATAAAACGGCGTCAGCAATCGGGGATAATATCGATTGGAGAGACGGATCCTTATTTTCAGTCAATACAAAATAAAACTAATCGGGTAGCCGGAGGTATCTCATAATACATGGCCACCCACGATTATTGGCTGCGCGGAGCCAAATGTTGATTTAATCGAGTATATTAATCTCATTGAATCAGCTAGACTTAAAAAAGATGTGATGGAACACTATAATGACAAGGGAATTTCAATGAAATACGTGCAAATCAAACCATATATTCAGTTCAAAACTGCTCTGCAGCTCAGAGCCAGCATCAAAAAAACAAATCCCCATAGCATAAAGCGTACCCATTAATCTGGACTTGGCATCAGCCAAGTCCAACAAGCGATTTGTGCCATGCAAACAGCGCAACGCACAAATACTAAAACATTAAATGCTTCTTTGAAAACTTGGCACATCTCCATAATCTATAGGAATTCAAATGGATAAAATCACAGGATCTTTATTACAAACTTTTGTCGAGCAAAATGAACTAGAGCATATAGATGAGGCTACCCAATTTGAACACTTTGTGAATTTTTCTATCGCCTCGAAACAATTTCGAGGAAGCTTTGAACTTGAAGATATCCACAGTGGGGCTGGAGGAGATTGTGCTATTGATGGAATCTTTATCATAGTTAACGGTAGAATTGTGACAGATTGCGATGAATTAAATGATATTGTTGAAACAGCTGGTCACCTTGATGCTGATATACACTTTATCCAGTCAAAAACATCATCATCTTTCAGTGGTTCAGATATGGGCTCATTTATTCATGGTGTTAAAGATTTTTTAAGAGATGAACCACAACTTGTGCAAAATGAAAAAATTCAGACAATAAAGCAAGTTTGGGAAGAAATAATATTAAAGTCGTCATATATGGTTAATCGTAGACCTCACTGTAAACTGTTTTATGTATCTACTGGTAAGTGGGTTGAAGATAAAAACTTAAAAGCGGTTATAAATTCAGGCGAAAATGAAATTGATAGTATTGGTTTATTTGACTCGATAAAACTAGAGCCACTTGGCGCATCTGAAATACAAAGACTATTTCATGAAACAAAGAACAAGTTATCTGCCACTATAACCTTTCAAAATAGAGTTACACTACCAGATATAAAAGGTGTATCAGAAGCTTATTTGGGAGTAATACCATTTACTGAATATTTAAAATTGATTCAAGATGAGAATGAAACCATCCATAGCATATTTGACGATAATGTTAGAGATTTTCAAGGTAATAACTATGTTAATAAAAAAATTAGAAATACTCTAGAATCTAAAGATTTTGATCTTTTTTGCGTTTTAAATAATGGTGTAACAATCGTTTCAACGTCAATTACCCCCGCAGCTAACCGCTTTACTATTCGTGATTATCAAGTTGTAAATGGTTGTCAAACAAGCCACGTGCTCCATGATTGTCGAGAAATTGAGGGTATAGAGCAGGTCTTTGTGCCGATTAAAATAATTGTTACAGAAAATGAAGATATAAAAACAAACATTACATTGGCAACTAATAGTCAAACAGAAGTTAAAGCTGAACAATTAGAAGCGCTTAGTATATTTCAAAAAAAGTTAGAGCTGTATTTTAACGCAGAGAAATCAACAATTCCTTTGTACTATGAAAGGCGATCACAGCAATATAATTCAAATGTTGGGATTAAACGAACACAGATAATATCAATTCCAATACAGATAAAGTCCTTCGCATCAATGTTCTTAAACTCCCCGCATTTAGTTACAGGTTACTATGGAACGCTAGTTAAGCGATTTGCTGAAAAAATGTTTAATGAAGAGCATAAATACTCACCGTATTATGTGAGTGCTTTATGTTATTTTAGAATTGAGCAATTTTTCCGTAGTAATGATTTAAAAGCTTGTAATAAAAAAGCTCGCTTTCACATTATGTATTTAGTTAGATTGTTAGGTATGGGAGAAAAGTTAGAGTTTTTCAATAGCAATAAGATGGATAGGAATTGTGAGGCTTTTAAAACGATACTTCTAAATGAGACTGATGCACTGACAATATTCAAAACTGCTGAAGATATCTTTGAAAAATCGGGCCTAGATATGCTTAAAAAGCAATATAAGTCAGAGTCAGAAACTGAATTATTAGCCACTGCATTTAAAGCGTATAGCAAGGCAGGGCGAGATCGCGAACGTTTATCGAACGAAATTAGATTGTTTAACGAGCTGCCGTAGCTCGTTAAATCTTCATAGCTAGAATGGTACCTTGTTCTTGTTCTTGTTCTTTTGCTTGCAGGTAAACGAAACATGGCCACCCACGATTATTTTTACATTTGAAGTAGACATTTTTAACGTGCAATTTAAGTTTTTATTTGAGTGTAAGAGTCATTAAATTGCTTTACTTCAAAGATATAGAAAATGTAGGATGATATTAATCAATAACTTAAATGGTTGGCTTTATTTGACGAGCCGTTCAGTAAGCTGTTAAATAGCAAAGGTGTAAACTTTGGATAATCTGACAAATTTTCAGTGTGATGCTTGCGATAAAAGTACGCAACATGACAGTACAAAAAGACATATTCCTTTCGGATGGTGTAACCGAAACATCGAAGATACAGTCTTTATATTATGTGAATCTTGTGGGGTTGAGGGGGCGGTTGCTCCAGATATTTCCCCAAGTCTTTGCGAAAAATTTGCTAGAAAAGGTGTCTATTTCAAAGGTTGCGAGCAATGGGGCATAAAAAAGGTTGATGTTTAATGTTATTTAACAAGCCAAGTCATCGGAAAACCTCTCACTGGCTGCGCCAAAGCGTTCGTGTTTTCCGCTGCTTGGGGCGTTGAGACTGGAGAATTTATCTTCTTTAAGAAAAACGGCCTATTTTATGGGTTCCAAATGTATTACCTAGTGTCTTTAAAACGCTTAGGATTGATTTGAAGAGCTCGTTTTTTAATTGAATTTGACTGCTAGCGTTATTCTACAGTCTCGTTATATTTTCACTCGCATGAATTGGGCTTAAGTAAATGAAATTGGAATCGACAAAGAAAAAATACACTCTATATTATGACGAATCGAATAATGTGAGAAAGTTACTTCTTGCTGGTTCAGAGTTAAATATTGATAGAGATCCTAACCAATATTCATCGCCTATTTTTATTCTGGCAGGAATAGCCTTCAAAGGCGAAAGTAAAGAGTTTGATTTTAGTTTATTAAAGGAAAAACTACGCATTCAAAAACCTTCAGATGAACTGAAGTTTTCCAAAATGGTTAAGATAAGAGCGAGGTATACCCCGCTTGAGGCATTTAAATATACGTTAGGTAGTTCAAGTTTTGAAACGTTATTTAATTACCTAATAAATAACGAGATTTTAATTCATTATAAAATGATTAATACTGTTTACTGGTCATTTATAGATATTGTAGATGATCTGGTTATGTGTACAAAAAGCAATGATGATATTGAAAAGCATTCATTCTATAAATCTTGTTTGTATAGACTGATACAATTAGATAAAGATAATTTTCTTTCTCTAATGTCTGAGTTTAATTTTCCAAATATTCAAAAAACAGAATCATTAAATTTTTTAAATAGGCTTAACGATCTGATAATGAAAAATATAGGAAGCCTTCTTATAAAAAATAAAAAAGAAAGCCTAGATAATTACATGCTTTTTCAATTAGGAGAACTCGTTTATAAATGTATAAATTTATTTAGTCAGAACCTGAATTTTGAAATGGTCTTTTACATAGAAAAAGATGTGTTAATTGAAGACTTTTCTTTTTTCTATATAAATAGAATTAATACGTTCCCTAATTCTGTGCATGTATTAGATAATGAATCTAAGGTTGAAGAAACAATAATTAAAATTTGTAATAGCGATCCTAAGTATAGCAATTTGAATTTCAGCTTTGTCGAGTCGGTGGAGTTAGAAAACTATCGAGTGCAAATATCTGATGTTTTATCTGGCTTCATAAGGCTTTATTTCGGCTTTCTTGAATTTGCTTCTATTGAAGAAGTAACATCATTCAATAATGAACTTAACCCATTACAGAAAAGAACTCTGAGTCTATTTAAAAGCCTACTTGATAAGTCAGTAGATGAATGCCATTTATTACTACATAGGGTACTTTCCCCAATTGATGAACATAAAGCAACAATATTATTTCCTGATTAGAAAATATAACAAGGAGATTAAATGAAACTAAAACAGTGGGTTATGTTTCGCTTCGCTACACATTATAACTCACTATTTTAGTCCGCTTAGTGTGGCGTTAATCTCAATTGACTATAGTTCGCATAATGTGATTCAGCTTGTTAAAGCGCTAGTGCACCAATTCTTATATGTTGGAAACTCACTTAACCGATAACTTTTAAATCAAAGCTAGAAAATTTCGGTTTTATATACCACGAAAACCCAAACGCCTCAACGCCATATATGGCGTGTTTTCTACCCTTAAGAACGGGTATATTTAGATAAGCTTGATACCACTACGTAACTGGCTTTGCTTCCTCTCTCGTTCCTCTTTGCTTCCTCTCTTGTTACATCCTCGCCGTTGGGCTCCTGTATTGGAGCCCATTTTTTTGCTCGTTATTTGGTGAACACATGATCCGTAAAAAGGTGTATATCGCTGGGCCTATGTCTGGTTTGCCAGATTGTAATCGCCACGCATTTAACTTGGCAGCACAAGTGCAAAAGTCGTTAACAAAAGCTAAAAGTGCCACCTAACCTAATAAGATTACACTTTAGACATTAAAAAGCCTTATTATGAAAATAATGTAAGTTGTAATTGTAGGGCTGATGGTTTGACCGGAGTTTGACCTGATTTTGACCTGAGTTTGAAAGTGACAATAGTATTCATGAGTTGTTTTTAGACACAAAAAAGCCTGTAAACATTTGATGTGTACAGGCTTTTCTATTTTAGATTTGGTCGGTATGAGGAGATTTGAACTCCTGACCCCTGACACCCCATGACAGTGCGCTACCGGGCTGCGCTACATACCGAATTTCTTGCTAGTGTTTCACAATGTTAATGCGTCCAATATTCATCTTCAGCAAGATTTGTAAAAGCATCACTTAGTTAGTCTATTTGCTTTGGGGTGACTAAGTGAATAAGCACTTTATCAACTGTAATTAACTAGTGCAAGTAGTTAATTATCAGCCATTTATCAATTGATTATAAAATATCCATTTGCTGAAAAGCCTAGATTACTCATTATCGAAATATACCATTAAGATTAAGGATCTGGTCGATAATGAAGGGACTATAGATTGTGAATGCGACCACTGAGGTTATTGCACACACAATCAATAGTGTTAACTATTGATTGAAGAGCCTACGGCCTTCGCGCATCACTTGGATCAATTCTGGCGCACTCAACTTTTTATCCAAGCGTTTGTTATAGTCTAAATCGTAGATGCGGTATTTGCCAAAACGATCTAATACGGTTATCTCTGACTTTTGATAAATGGCAAAGCGGCGGCTGTCGCCAATATATACCCAGGTTTCATTGTTGGGCTCAAGTAAACCGCGGCCTGAGCTGTAATCTGTGCTTGGGTTCGTGCAGCCTAAAACATGGCTAAGCAAGGTTGGCGCGATGCCATAATGGCTGGTGCGGTAGTTGATTTTATTACTGTGACTATTTGGCCAATGAATGATGAGTGGCACGTTGACATTATCTGGCGATAAATTACTGCGAGCATCATTAGTGTTGCTGGTAAATACTTGGCCGTAAGTGCCGGTGATCAGCACGACGGTATCATCACTGACGTTTTCGAGTAGAGTAGCCAGCTGTTGGTCAATAAAGTTAAGTGATTGACGATATTGATTAAACAATACTTTTTGTGCCGGCTTTAATGCCACGTGAGGTTTAACGGTTTGCACGCCTAGAAAACCAACGGGGGTGTCGTAGTCTTTTGGTGCAGTAAGGTTCACTAGGGTAAACCACGGTTGTGTTTGGTTAAGTTGCCATGCATTTACTGCATTAATAGTGTTGATGTCGGCATCGGCGCTGCCATTTCTACCTTCACTGGTGTGCATGTGTATATCGTTAAACATGGCACTATTGGCAATATATTCATCACTTTTAGGCGCAAACATGGCCAATTGATAGCCTTGCTGCGTAAGAATGTTGGTTAAGATCGGGCTGGTGCTATCAAACTCTTTACGATCGCTATAATTGCCTTGTAAACCATACATTAAGGTAAACATGCTGGTTTCAAAGTCAGTGCCACCAGTATAATGATCCATAAAGCGCTGATTTTGAATACGGTATTGGCTTAAAAACGGCATGGTGACCTTGTCGACCATGTCTGCGCGAAGGCTGTCTATGCTAATAACAAGAATATTTGGCTGGCTGTCTGCAGTACATTGCATCGGGCTGATGGGATAGCTCAGATTGCGTGATTTAGTATTGCGATATTCAGTTGACTGCATGCTGCTGTCAATGCCATGGTTTTCCATAAATGATCGTGCTGTTGCAGGGTATGACACTGGGTATGCATCGTCAAAACGGGTGATTTCGGTTATGTTTGTAGCATCGGCCCAAATATGCAATAAATGGCTACTGATAAAGCAGATGCCTACAAACAGTACGACTTTGTTGCCCCATTGTTTTTTCTGAATTTTGTCGATGCGTTTCCACAAAAAATTGGCAACCGTGAGTTCAACAACCACGATAACAATAGGGGTAATAATGTATGAGGTACTGTGTAATAGGGCGTTGAGGTCTTGCCAGGCTAAATCGAAGGCAAAGGGGCTTAAGTGGATGCCGTAGTCATCATAAATAATGGTGTCATACAGCAGAGCATATAATCCCATTGAGGCGATAAATGCAGCAAAACCGCGTAAAATTTTAGAATAAGGGAGCAATAAGGTAATCGGGAAGATAAAAATTAAGTAAACGATAAAGGCTAAAAACGTAAAGTGACCAATGGTACTGATGGCAAGATATGACCAACCAATAACGGATTCTGGGTAGCCCACACTGCCAATATATCGAGCGCCAATTAACATCGCCAATATGCCATTAAAGAAGGCAAACCAGTGACCCCAATTAACTAAGCGTGACACTTTATCACGCGTCATTTGCTGCTTTTTACGCTCGATCATGTTAACTCGTATTCCTACATTATTATCAAAGACTATTCTCAGTGTAACTGATTGTTAGCCTTAGCGATAAAAATTTGTTGAGTCGATTACTTAACCGACTGTGTTAGGGCTTTGGCAAATTGTTCCGCGACTTTTTGACGTGATTCACCTGGGACTTTTTGCTCGAGTAAATGCGTCACGCAGTTACCTAATACCATTAGGCTTAAATCGGTGGGGGCTTGATGCTTAGCGAGAACTGCAAGCAGCTCGCTGATAAGTGCTTCAACTTGAGTGTTTGTATATTTAGATTGAATTGCCATAGTCAGAAAACGTCAATAAAGAATGAATTAGCTGCACATAATAACGGATTTAGTCGTCGCTCGCCTCAAGTTTTATTCGGTCTATGTAAGGAATATCGTAAACCCTGTTCGATTTACACGCTTGGTCTGATATCATTCTTTCATAAATTATCATCTGCGACAGACTAGGATTAACAAGGCTTATGAGCATTAGGATTGAGCAAGCAATTATTCACGAAATCTCTCAAGACAGTCAGGGGGAAATGCGCTGTCGTTTACGCCCGCAACCGTTGTTTAATACTCACGCTGTTGAAACCATGTTAGAAGAGTTACATCAAACCTTTACGGGTAAAGCGGGTAAGGGGTTTGGTTTTTTTGGTACCAGTGGTGATGATGGCGAAGCCAATGATGCTTTTTCTAATGCTCTGACAGGATATCGCAGTGGCGATTTAGGCTTTGTTGAATTTAGCGGCCAAGCGAGCCAATTGTTACAGCAAGAACTGGCCAAGTACGATTTTAGCCAAGGCGGTTTTTTATTGATGTCTTGCTACACCAGCATGACGAGCGATTATTTGTTTGTGGCGCTATTAAGCGCGAAGTCGTCGATGACGGTGTTAGATGATATGGAATTGTCGCAAAACAACCATTTAGATTTAAACAATATTCAACTAGCCGCGCGAATTGATTTAACCGAGTGGCAGGCAGATAAAAGCTCTCGTAAGTATATTTCGTTTATTCGTGGCCGCGCGGGCCGTAAAGTGGCTGACTTCTTTTTAGATTTTATGGGCTGTGTCGAAGGCGTTAACATCAAAGCGCAAAACAAAACCTTGATCCATGCGGTTGAAGATTTTGTGTCGGGCAGTGAGTTAACCAAAGATGAACGCCAAGAGTGTCGCAATAAAGTGTTTGAATATTGTTCTGAACGAGCTGATTCAGGGGATGCGATTGAAGTAAAAGATTTAGCCGACGAGTTAGCCGACACGGGTATGGATTCATTTTACGATTTTGCTTGTGGCGGCAGTTATGAGTTAGATGATGAGTTTCCGGCAGATAAAGCCAGTTTACGTAGCTTGAAGAAGTTTTCAGGTACCGGCGGCGGGGTGACATTGAGTTTTGATAGTGGGCATTTAGGTGAGCGGGTTATTTATGACCCGATATCTGACACTCTTTTGATTAAAGGTGTGCCGGCCAATTTGAAAGACCAATTGGATCGTCGTTTAAAAGGCGATTAAGTTAATTTTATCCAGTTATATGTTGTTTATGTATTTTAATCGCGCCCTATTTGGGCGCTTTTTTATGAACGAAGATACTGACACCAAGTCATGTAAGTCTAACTCGGGTTATGTTTTGTTGAATGTGCGAGCGACTGATCCTGATGTTAGGTATTGCTTAGTGAGTGATGTTTTCGCTCAATGTGCGAGCAACTGAGGCTGATGTTGGGTATGTTAGGTATTACTTCACGAGTGATGTTTCCGTTGAGTGGTGCGATGCGTTACGCTAATGAGTAGTAAAAAGTATGCCAACTATTTACCTCAATACACTTAACCGTATCGCTGGATAAGCGTTGAGGTTACTTATAGTTAGACAGTGTAAGTCAGTCTGAACTGATCACTGTGATGTTAGAATTTATGTAACTGCTTATATAATTGGTACGATTTTTGGCGCTATTGAACATTTTACTTTTCATTCATTGGTAGTTGGGTAAACTAGCGCCACTTTTTGAGTGTTTATGTTTGTTATGCTTTGTATGGCCTAACAGACTTTGGGGGAGCGATGATCACTGCATACGCCTATCAAAATAGAGAATTAATCACCACCGAATTGAAGGTTGGCGATAAAGTGCCCGAGTCGACCTTGTGGTTAGATTTATTAAAACCCGACGACGAAGAGCGCAAATGGTTGAGATTATTTTCTGCTGAAGAAGTCCCTGATGAAGAAGATATAAATGAAATTGAAGCCTCAGCGCGTTTTTATCAGAACAAAGATGGTTTACATATTAACTCGTTGTTTCCACAGCGAGTGAGTTCAGATGTACGTGCTGTGAACGTGTCATTCAACTTACGTGAACGTTTTTTGCTGACAATACGCGAAGAAGATGTGGGTCTTATCCGTTTATTACGTAATTACTTACGTTTAGGCCGCTTGGATATTACGACTCCACAGGGGTTATTGTTAGAGTTGTTTAATTTAAAAGTGGATTATCTATCTGACTTAATTGAAGACGTGTACAGCGTATTAGAAAATGTCGGCGAGCAAGTGTTTAATGACGAAGAGCTTGATGACGTGTTTAAACTGATCATCTTGCAAGAAGATTCTAACGGTAAAATTCGGTTAAGTTTATTGGATACTCAGCGTTCACTTCGTTATATGCAACGTTATTACCGAGACAGTTTATCGGATGACAATTTAAAAGATATTCGTGAGATGTTATCGGATATTGAATCATTGATGCCACACAGTCAGTTTATTTTCGACAAGTTACAGTTCTTGTTGGACGCGGCTATGGGCTTCAGTGGTTTGCAACAAAACAAAATTATTAAGATATTTTCGGTATCGGCAGTGGTGTTTCTTCCGCCTACATTGATTGCCAGCAGTTATGGGATGAACTTTCATATTTTGCCTGAACTCGATTGGCGATTTGGCTATCCGATGGCGGTCGCATTAATGCTTGCCAGCGCGGCGGGAACGTACTTTTTCTTTAAACGAAAAGGTTGGTTATAGCAGCAATCTATCTGACAAGATTAACGCCATCAATTGTTGTCAGTTGATGGTTTTTTTATACCCAAAAATAACGGAAGTGGGTATTAGTTATCTGAATTGATCTTAAGACCATTATTGTTTAATTGGTCTCAATAACCCCAAAAAGCCACGCCTTACTTCAATATTATGGTGGTGTTATATTGATCTTTCATTGTTAGATAAGGGCCTGACGGAAAGCAGTAATACTTAACCTCAACTCAGAATAAGAGCTGAAATAGGCTGTTTTATAACCGTTTATAATTCCACGTTGAGGTTATTTAGTTTGCAACGTTGAAATGAGCCAGTGATTAACAAAAACAGCGTTATTTCTCTAGCCCACTAGTTTTGGCCAATACCTACGCTAATTTTTTCTCTAGGATTTAAGTATTTATGGATTTTTTCAGGCAATGCTGCGGCAGGTAGACTGCGGACAATACTCAGGCCTTCATCTTGTAAGCTAATGATGGGGGCTAAATCTTTGGGTACCAGTTGATCGTAAACCACAATATTAGGGCACAACAGCTTCTGTAAATTTACCGACATAACCATCGCAAATTGGCCACTGGATAACTCAATAATACTGCCAGGCGGGTAAACACCTAATATTTTGATTAGTTTACTAATGTATTCAGTATTTAATTTACCTTTATAATTTTTATACAACAACCCCAAGGCGATACTGGGCGGTTTCCCCTTGATTTGGTTGGTTCCATTACACAGGTTGTCGTATTCATTAACCACCGCGATCAACTGTGACAGCTTGTCTAACTTGTCGGCTTTGAGCCCTTGTGGGTAGCCACTGCCATCTAAAAACTCGTGGTGATTAGCGATTAACGGTTTGGCTTCATCCGGAAAACTGTCAGCCAGTTTTAAAAAGTTAATACCCATCAGCGGATGTTGTTTAATAAAATTTTGTTCAGGTGTGGTTAGCGCCAGTCGTTTATTGAGGATATTGCTGGGTACTTTTAATTTACCTATATCGTGAAATAACCCACCAATACCAATAATTTCAACTTCTTCGCGGCTCCAGCCTAGCTCTTTTGCGGTTAACATACTTAACATGGCGACGTTGAGTGAATGGTGATAAATATGCTCATCATTTTTAGCATCGCCCATTAAATGCAAGGCTAAATTGTCGCTATTAAGTAGCATGTTGGTCATGTTGCTGATGAGGTCTTTCACTTCACTGACCGCATTGAGTGGCCGGCTACTGATTTTAGAGACCATTGAACGCATCATCGACACTGAGCGATTAAATTGTTGTTCGGTTTTCTTTAAATCTCGTTTGAGCTTTTGTTGCTCATCTATTTTGGCCGACTTCTGGCTGATCATTTGTTCTTTTAGTGCGTTTAGGGCCTGCTCGTCGGGTTTTGGGATGTTGGCATTCTGGGACGTTACAGGTTCAACATCGCTTTTTTCGGGATCAAAAAAAACATCTTTTAGACCTAAGCCTTTGATAAGTTCGATTTGTGCCGCGTCTTTAATTTTAAAACTGCTAAACAGGAAAGGGTGGTCTTTCCAGGAAATCGGCAAGCGGATAAAGGTGCCAACTTGTAATTGTTCAACAGAGATTTTTTGGTTTTTTTTCATATTCAATCGATAGTTACTTTGAAGAACAATGAGCTATGTTATGCATTGCCCTTTACAGGCACTTAAATTGCGTGGCAGCATACTACTATAAATTTATTAACAATAGTTACTCCCTATGGATTTTATTGAAGTATATCCCAATGCGATAAGTAATGATTTATGCGATCGCTTAATTGCGGCATTTGAAACGCATCCGAGTGTGGGGCCTGGCCATACGGGTGCTGGTGTCGATACCGAAAAAAAACGCAGCCGTGATTTAATGTTAGATGCTTGTGATGATTTAGCCGAATTAAAAAACGAACTATTAGCGGCGACGTTTACTCACATCAGCCACTATTTCACTCAGTATTCATTAACTTTAATGGGGTCGGTGTCAGTGCAAGTGACTGATGAAAACGGTCAACCACAAACCTTAACACCTGATAATTTTGCGGCATTGGGTCAACCAAGGGCGGCGGCGTTAACTAAGTACCTGTATCGCAGTGGTACCATCAATGTGCAGCATTATCAGCAAGGTGTTGGTGGCTATCCACATTGGCATTCAGAGCAGTTTCCACAGAATGGCCATAATGAAGCACTTCATCGGGTGGTGTTATATATGTTTTATCTCAATGATGTGGAAGAGGGGGGTGAAACGGAGTTTTACTATCAGCAACGAAAAATAAGCCCTAAAAAAGGCACCATGGTGATAGCACCTGCCGGTTTTACTCATAGTCATCGTGGTAATGTTCCCATTAGCAATGATAAGTATATTGCCACTTCGTGGGTGATGTTTAATCGTGCCGAGCAGCTTTATGCGCCATTAAGTTAGCGATTACTGTCGGGTAAAGCGAGTGATAGCATTATATGCTTAGGTGCTTATACGGTTAGTTGCTTAGGTGCTTATACGGTTAGTTGCTTAGGCGCTTATACGGTTAGCGCCACTTGCACTTGATTACCCAGAGCTGATAACGGCACGGGTAAGTGATGTGACAAAATAGGATCCTCTTTAATGACTAATATGCGCATAATTGATCCTTGTTGAACCGTCACTATTTTGAAATTTGTTGTTTTGATATTAGCTGACAAGTTGGTCTGGTTGAGTATTGAAAAGGCTTATAGTGGCCTTTATATAGTGTTTTGTTGCGATAGTGACAATAATCAGCGTTATTTTAACTGCTATTTTGGCTTATGTTTTTCACATTGAATTCGCTTTTCGATGTAATCAAGGATCAGGTACGGTAGAATAGCCGCATTGATAAACTACCGTCCAAGATTGAAATGAAACTAACCCACTTATTATCAGCAAGTTTTTTAAGCTTATTTTCGACGTTTGCATTGAGTGCAACCTTTACCTTTACTGCTATACCCGATGAAGATGAAAGTCAGCTTCGGACTCGGTTTGATAAAGTGGCCGTTTATTTGTCTGAGCAATTGGGCGTGGACGTTAAGTATATCCCGGTAAAGTCATACTCTGCTGCTGTTACGGCATTTCGCAATAATCAGGTACAACTTGCATGGTTTGGCGGTTTATCGGGTGTGCAGGCGCGCCGCTTAGTGCCCGGTTCAGAGGCGATAGCACAAGGATTTGAAGATCAGTCTTTCAAGAGTTATTTGATTGCTCATCATTCTACTGACATTACCCCTTCAGATAATTTCCCTTTACTCAATGATTATACCTTTACATTTGGCTCTAAAGATTCAACTTCAGGGCGTTTAATGCCGCAGTATTTTATTGAGCGCAACTTAGATAAGCCGATTGAAAAGATTTTCAAACGTATTGGCTTCTCGGGTGATCATAGTCGTACCATTAGCCAAGTTGAAGCCGGTGTATACCAAGTGGGTGCGGTTAATTATAAAGTGTGGGATACAGCCGTTGAAAAAGGTGAGGTTGATACCAGCAAAGTTAAGGTGATTTGGGAAAGCCCTAGCTATCCAGATTATCAATGGACTGTCCGTGCTGGTGTAGATAATGCCTTTGGTGAAGGTTTTAAAGAAAAGTTAACCCAAGTCTTAATTGGGATGACGGATAAGGATTTATTAGCCAGCTTTCCGCGTCAATCGTTTGTACCTGCCCAAAACAAGGACTATGAACCAATTGAGCGTGTCGCGAAAAAAATCGGAATGCTTGATTAATGTTGTCGTTGACTGATGTTGATTTAGGTTATAGCCAGAAAATTATTTTACCTAAGGTTAACTTGTCATTTAAGGCAAATGAGCATGTGGCTATTTTAGGCCCTTCTGGCGTGGGTAAAACCACGCTGTTGCATTACTTATATCAACAACTGTCTGAGCAAACGTGTTTGTGTTCTCAAGCACAAGGGCTGGTTGATAATTTGTCGATATATCATAATGTGTTTATTGGTGGGCTAGCGCGTTATTCTCGTTGGTATAATTTGGCTAATTTGCTGTTGCCGTTTAGCAAACCACAACAACAAATAGCCATTCTTTGTCAGCAATTAGAGTTAGCGGTGCCGCTGCAACAAAAAGTCAGCGAATTGTCGGGCGGCCAACGTCAACGTGTGGCATTAGCCAGATCGTTATTTCAACAACAAACTATATTTATGGGTGATGAGCCCTTTTCTGCGTTAGACCCATTAATGGGCTTACGATTATTAAGCTTGATTAAGCAAACACATCAGAGTGTGATTTGTGTGTTGCATGATGCCGAATTAGCGTTAGCACATTTTGACCGTATTATCGTGATCAGCGATGGCAAAGTTGCGCTAGATGATAAAGCCGATCAATTATCTCTGGCTTATTTGTCTCAGCATTACGCATTATCTGATGTACCAAAACATGATGTGGCATAAATATGAGCATGTCGATGTTGCTAAGTACATGTTTTATAACCGACTTTTTATCATTCTGTAACAGCCTCTTCTATTATGCCTAAAACCATGACTTTTAGTGGCCGCTCTTTTGTGGGTCACTGGCAGAAAATCACTGTGTTACTTTTATTTATGGTATCTGTGTGTTGGTTTTTTGCCGATACAGAAATCATTGCGCTCGAACCTTGGACTGAGCTTGGGCGTATGATGCAAGGCTTTATTCAACCTGACTTTTTTGCGACAGAGTATTTGCTTGATGCTCTGTGGCAAACCATCAGTTTTGCGCTGCTTGGGATCACGATTGGGTTGCTATTGGGGTTTCCACTGGCATTGTGGTATCAACATCCTTTGATTGCGGCAATGTGTGCATTTATCCGTGCTATTCATGAGATATTTTGGGCGTTGATATTTTTACAAATATTTGGTCTTTCAGCCATTACCGGCATTTTAGCCATTGCGCTTCCTTATGCTGCTACGTTTGCCCGTGTGTTTGCTGATATTTTACAACAAGCGCCAATGCATACCTTATTTTCACTGCCTAAGGGCACCGATAAACTGTCGGCATTTATATATGGTCGATGGATGCACATGTATCCGCAGATTGTCGATTATATCCGGTACCGTTTCGAATGTGCGCTTCGCAGTAGTGCGGTATTAGGTTTTATTGGCATGCCGACACTAGGCTTTTATTTAGAATCGGCTTTTCGCCAAGGGCATTATCAGCAAGGCGGTGCGTTATTAATCTTATTTGTGCTATTAATCGGAAGTATACGTTTCTGGGCTAAGCCGCTTATGCTTTGGCTGTATTTACCTCTTGCGGTGTATTTCTTACCCCCCATACCGGTTATCGACTCGCAACTTATTTGGCGTTTTATCAGTGTTGATGTTTTACCGCCTATGCTGCAAGGGCAACCCTTCTTAAGCTGGTTTACACCTGATAACCTGTCGAAGGTATTTGACTGGAGTTATAACTTAATAAGCCAGCAAGTCATTCCGGGGATGATTGCTACCTTAGTACTGGCTTTTTGTGCCTTAGGGTTAACTCATGTATTGACCATGATATTACTGCCTTTAAACACTCGTTTAATGATGCCCAAAGCGGTTATTCTGCTCATGCGTGCTGTGAATTTAATATTACGTTCGCTGCCAGAATATTTGTTGGCCTTTGTGTTTATGATGTTATTAGGACCTTCGATGTTGCCAGCGATTATCGCGTTGGCATTACATAATAGTGGCCTAATGGTCTTTTTAATGGCGCGCCAAGCAGACAAGGTGAGTGTGCCGCTTACTTATCAGCCAAGGGTTGACCAATATAGTTATCTGGTTATTCCTACTATATACCCCCATTTTATGGGATTGTTGTTTTACCGTTTTGAAGTGATTATCCGTGAAACCGCTATTTTAGGTATGCTCGGCGTGATGACGTTAGGTTTTTATGTGGACAGTAATTTTTCTGAAATTCGCTTTAGTGGAGCCTTGTTATTATTGGTTTTTACTGCGGGGCTAAATGTCGTAGTGGATTATCTGGCGCGTAGATTATTGCGTTATCCTCAAAATCGTATACAGGCTTGCTAAAATCATTCCATGATGAAGCCGATTGGCTTGATGTTGTTATCGCTAACAACTGATGAATGTGCGAGTAACGTAGCGAATGCTTAATTCGTTTACTCACTAGACGTGAGATGTCCTCTGCTTGTGCAAGTTATATCGACAATATGATGTTCAAAATTGGCTAATAATTTGATGGAGAATATTATTAGCAATGGTCACGGCAACGGCAATAAAAATAACCCCTACAAGTAAATCAATAATGCTGTTGGCTGCAAGTAATTTCTGCTGTACCCGAGGTTTAGATAAAATGAGCGCTAATAAACTAAACCATGCTAATGACAAGATAAATAATAATATTGTCGCGGCTACTTTTGTCGAGTCATTCACTTGCGGCGTAATCAATACTGAAAATAAGGTAATGAAAAAGATCAGCGCTTTAGGATTCAGTAGGTTGGTATATAGGCCGACTTTAAATCCTGTTAACGACGACATCAGAGCATCCTTTGCCATATTATGTTGAGTCGATGATATGGATATGTCTGCAGTGCGTCGTTTGCTGATGATACTGGTTAGGGCTGATTTGAGTGCTCCGTACCCCATCCATGCTAAATAGCTACTACCGATCAGTTGTACTGCCATAAAGGCAACATGGGATTGCTGGATCATCACACTTATGCCCATCAAAGATAGAAAGGTGTGAACTAAGATGGCGACGGCAATGCCTAGGGCGCAATAAAGCGCGGTTAAGCGTGTTTGCTGTGTGGCCATTTTGACGATAATGGCAAAATCAGGTCCGGGGCTCATTAATGCCACAATGTGAATAACCGCTAAACTTGCCAATAAAGTCATGTCCATATTTATTCCGTTTGTTGTTAATTAACCTTAGCTCGGGACAATAATTGGTAATCAAACAACTTGTTGTCCTGCTATTTGTGTGACATTGACTTGAAATCGCTCCGCGATTGACTTGCAGTAGGCCTTATTAGTAAAACAAATGACAAGTTTGATAGAGTGGATTATGCATAAATTAGCTTTTGCTGATTTATCTCATGTCCCATCTATTATCTCGAACTGAGGTTAACTAAAACAGGCGACACTAGTCGTTATATCAATGTAAGTTGATGATAATGGCATATTTATGCTGAAAAAAGATAATAAAAAAGCGCTAAATTAGCGCTTTTTTATATAACGAAAGCTATGCGTTAATTTTTGTCATTAAGCACTTGCTCTTCAAACTTTTTACCTGCTTGTGAATTATTGAATATTTCTTCGTTAAATTCACCCTCAGATTTAGCAATGATGACGGTAGCCACAGCATCACCCGTTACATTCACCGCAGTGCGGATCATGTCTAGCATTCTGTCGACACCAATAATCAAGGCAATACCTTCAACCGGCAAACCTACTTGGTTTAATACCAATGCCAGCATAATAAGGCCTACACCAGGCACACCCGCCGTACCGATAGAGGCCAGTGTAGCCGTGAGCACGACCGTGGCATAATCCATGATGCTAAGGTCAATACCATATACTTGGGCAATAAATACCGTTGCAACACCTTGCATAATGGCGGTGCCATCCATGTTGAGTGTGGCACCTAGTGGCAGCGTAAAAGAGGCAATTTTATTGTCGACACCCATTCGGTGTTCGGCCGTTTCAATGGTAACGGGTAATGTTGCATTAGAGCTTGCCGTACTAAATGCAAACAGTTGCACATTGCGAATTTTACGCAAAAACATTAACGGACTGAGGCCTGAAAATAGTTTTAGTAGAGTAGGGTAAACAACAAGCCCTTGTATAAATAGCACTGCTACCACTAAGAAGAAGTATTTGACTACGCTGCCGAAGGTTTCTAATCCTAGGGTTAAACTCAGTTTGGCCATTAATGCGAAAACACCATAAGGCGCCAATTGCATAATTAATGTCACGACTCGCATGATCACATCATTTAAATCGTTAAAAAATGATGCAACACGAGAGCCTTTATCACCGATATGCGCGATAGCAAATCCAAAAATTACCGCAAAGATGATGATCTGCAGCATATTGCCTTCGCTCATGGCTCGCATTGGGTTTGTGGGGACGATATTAATCAGTACCTCAGACAAACTAGGTGCATCTTTAACCGTAAATTCTAGCGCATTATTTGCCAGACTTGCATTACCAGGATGAATAATTACCGCGGCTAAAATCGCGATGGAGAGCGCGATTGCTGTGGTGAATAAATAAAAGGCAATGGTTTTGCCCCCTAAGCGACCTAATTTAGAGGGATCACTTAACGAACTTGTTCCACACACTAGTGAAACGAACACTAATGGAACAACGAGCATTTTTAAACTCGAAATAAAGATCGTGCCGATCACATGTAAAAAACCATTAGTAATGTATTCTTCAATGAATTGACTATCTGGAAACACATTCCTTAACAACAGGCCTAAAATAATGCCTGCAGCCATACCTATTAAAATTTTGCTCGTGAGCCCGAGCTTAAGTTGTTTACTCACAGAGTGTTCCTTCTAATCATATTATTTTATGCCTTTATTTAATGCGCTAAAGACTAGCAGGAATTGATAACTTAGGAAATGGTCTTAAAGTGAAAGTTTTAGCGGATAAGTAGCGAAGAAAATAGTAGAGTTATGCTAAGGTTACACGATGTCTGCGTATTGTTAATCTATAACAAACTATAATAATTCTTAAGTTTTACCTTAATGTAACAGGGAGCCTGACAATGAAGTCAGCATATAAAGTTTATTTAGCACTTTTATGTACATTTTTTATCGTCGCATGTGGCGGCGGTGGCGGTATAACCGATGATGGAACCGGAGGTGGGACAACTCCTGATCCGACTATATCTATTGCGTTAAGTATCGACAATGATCAAATTTCAGTTGCTGAACCTGCGATTATTACCGCAATAGTGAAAGACTCAACGGGTGCAGCTATTAGCACTTTAGTTTCTTTTTCATTAAATAATGCTGAATACGGCACCTTTTCTCCCGGTACGGGTGAAGTCGCAACTAATGCTGATGGTGTTGCTACTGTACAGTTAAATTCTGCGGCAATAAACACTGGCGCAACCATTAGTGCGACCATTACATCTGGCGAGACTAATTCGCTTAACGTGACTATGGCCGGTGACGGTGGCGTAGCAGGTGGTGGTGCCCAAGTCTCATTGGTACTAACCGATGAAGACGGTAACGCAATACAATCGATTAACACATTATCACCAGGCAAATTAACGGCGACCGTTAGTGGGCTTTCTAAGGCGGTAATTGTGACCTTTGATAGCCCGATAGGTGATTTACCGGTTAAAACGGCCGTCACCAATGCACAAGGCAAAGCGACAGTCGATATCTATGCAGGCAGTTCTTTAGGCGCTGGAGAAGCCACGGCATCGCTCTCGACTAATGAAATCGGTTCAACAATTGTTGTCGTTGGTGCGACCGATGTTGTCATGGGCAGTGGAACACCTTTTGTTCAAGGTGTGGCGGCGGTTAGTGCAACAGATCTTTCTGCGGGTGGGACTGCAACGATTTCAGTGCTGATTCAAGATGATCAAGGCAATCCTTTTACCCAACCTGTTGATGTGAACTTCTCTTCAACATGTGCGACAAAAAGTCCAGCGCAAGCCGTGATTAGTTCTCCAGTTTCATCAAGCAATGGGGTTGCAACCTCAACGTATCGTGCTCAAGGTTGTGTTGGTGAAGATCAAATCAATGTAACAGCCAATGCGGGTGGAATAAGTTTATCTGCTGCTGGGACTATTAATGTACTGCAGGCTGATGTCGGTAGTATTGTGTTTGTATCAGCCGCTCCTCAAAACATTAGTATTTTAGGCACTGGAGGTGATGAATCATCAGTGGTTAAATTTAAAGTACTCGATAAAAATAGCAATGTGGTTACCAACCAAAATGTGATTTTTAAACTCAACACTACTATTGGTGGCGTCAAAATTGATCCATTGCAAGCCACAACCGATAACAGCGGTGTGGTACAAACTGTCGTCACTACCGGTACTGTTGCAACATCACTGCGTGTTACCGCGACGGTAGATAATGGCTCAATCCCTGCTATTTCTAGCCAATCAAGTCAGTTAATTATATCAACGGGTATTCCTGACCAAGACAGTTTTTCGTTATCGGCTGAAGTACTTAATGCTGAAGGTTGGGATCTAGACGGGACGATTGTCAAGGTTACTGCTCGGATGGCCGATGCGTTTAACAACCCTGTACCCGATGGGACGACAGTATCTTTTACCACTGAAGGTGGCTCTATTGAAGATGCATGTCAAACAGTAAAAGGTGCGTGTTCGGTCTCTTGGACAAGTCAGCTTCCTCGACCTGAAGGTGAAATGTTACTCAATGGTGCGGGTGCAATGTTCCGTAATCCAAGTGCGCTGTTAGCATATGATTCGACTCTTGAGGTTTATGGTAATATTTACGGTCAAAAATACGGTGGCCGTGCAACGATTACTGCATCGGCTATTGGTGAAGAGTCATTCCCTGACCTCAATGGTAATGGTCGTTTTGATGCCACTGAAGCCGATACGTTTTTAACCGGTAAAGATGTAACTGGTCAGCTATTTGATTTAAATGATGCCTTTAATGACTATAACGAAGATGGTGTGTTTAATCCGCAACAGACTGGTGGTCAGGATGGTGGTACGTTAGAAGAGTTAGTTGATTTTAACGCTAATGGAGTATTTGACCTCAAAGACCGCAAATATAATGGTGTGCTTTGCTCTGAACCTGTTCATTCAGCTTGTGCTACTGCATCAGACTCTCGGTCTGTATTTGTGCGTCGTAGTTTAGTCATGGTGATGTCTGGTAGTACTGCTTTTGCCACGGACTCAAGTAACATTGTCATTGCAGATAGCACTGGAACGCATACTGGCGGTAGTATCACTATCGAGGGTAAAGGTTCTGCTACGGCAATGTTCACGATTTCTGATTTACATAATCAGCAAATGCCCGCCGGTTCGATTGTGAGATTCAAGACCTCTGCCGGTTCAGTTGTCAGCACCAGCGAATTTACTTGGCCAAGTTCTAACTACAATGGTGGACGTCAGTTCAGCACAACGCTAAAAGGTGAAGATGAACCTAATACAGGGGTCTTTATTGTTGAAGTGGAATCACCAAATGGTTTAATCACCCAAGTGGTATCAATCGGTGTGACTATTCTATAATCGATTGATAGTGACTCTAACCATTGCGTTAGGGAACACCCATTAAAAAAGGCGCTTAAAGCGCCTTTTTTGTTTTTGTTGATAACACCAATTATAAATACTTCTAGGTTGCCGCTTTCATTGCAACGGTAAATTCAGCCATTTTTGCTAGTAATGTGACTTCATCGTGTTGATGAGCGGCAATAATTTTAACCACCGCAGAACCTGAAATTGCCCCCGCGGCGCCAGCCTTGATGGCGGCGCGGACTTGCTCTGGTTCGGCAATACCAAACCCTAATAGTGGCGGTGGGGCATTAAATTCGACGAGTTGCGTGAGAATATTTTCAATTGGCACGCCGGCCTTTGATTCAGTACCCGTAACGCCGGCACGTGATAATAGATAGGTATAACCTTCACCTTGTTCACTGACCAGTTTTAGGGTGTCAGAGTCAGCATTTGGCGGAGCGATAAAGATTGGCGCAATAGCATGTGCTTTTGCAGCTTGACTAAAGGGTTCAGATTCTTCAACTGGCACGTCGGCAATTAACACTGAATCCACACCGGCAGCTTGTGCTTTGGCATAAAATGCATCGATACCATTGGCAAAAACTAAGTTGGCATACAACAATAATCCGATAGGCAGATCTGGGTATTGCGCCCGTACTTTGGTGATGATGTCAAAACAATCACTTTGTTTAGTGCCTGCAGCCAATGAGCGTAAGTTTGCGCCTTGTATCACGGGGCCATCGGCTAATGGATCTGAAAAAGGAAAGCCTAATTCAAGCGCATCAGCGCCATTATCAACTAAGGTCTGGATAATTTTCAACGATAATTCAGGGCTCGGATCGCCAATGGTGACAAAAGGAACAAACGCGCCTCTGTGTTGTTTTTTTAGTGCAGCAAATGTTGCTTGATAACGGTTACTCATTGCCGCTCTCCTGTTGTTTTTGTTTGGCCTCTAAAATATCTGCCACAGTGAATATATCCTTGTCGCCACGCCCAGATAGATTAACCACTAAAATCGTTTCTTTAGTGGCTTCTTCGGCCATGCGTACCGCATAGGCAAGAGCGTGGGCAGATTCTAATGCGGGGATAATCCCTTCGCATCGCGCGAGTTTTTGGAACATATCCAGTGCTTCATCATCAGTTGCTGATTCATAGCGTGCACGACCAATGGCATTCAAATGTGCATGTTGTGGACCAACCGATGGGAAATCAAGCCCAGCAGAAACAGAATAAGACTCTTCAACTTGACCGTCGCTGTTTTGCATTAAGGGTGACTTCATCCCAAAGAAAATACCGGTTTTACCGTGTTTAAGCGGCGCGCCGTGCATAGCGGTATCGAGACCTTTACCAGCGGGTTCCACACCAATCAATTCTACTGACGGTTCATCAATAAAATCGGCAAACATGCCAATAGCATTTGAACCGCCGCCGACGCAAGCAATAACGGCATCGGGTAAGCGTCCTTCTTTTTCAAGAATTTGTTTTTTAGTTTCTTCACCTATCATACGTTGGAATTCTCGCACAATTGTCGGGAATGGATGCGGCCCGGCTGCAGTACCCAGCAAGTAATGCGCTTTATCATAGCTGCCTGACCAATCGCGCATGGCTTCGTTGCAAGCATCTTTTAGGGTTGATGAACCTGAGGTAACCGGAATAACTTCAGCGCCCATTAATTTCATCCGAAATACATTCGGCGATTGACGTTCAATGTCCTTGGCGCCCATATAGACTCTACATTTTAAGCCTAAAAGGGCACAGGCTAGGGCAGTGGCTACGCCGTGTTGTCCTGCGCCTGTTTCTGCGATGATTTCTTTTTTGCCCATACGCTTAGCTAACAGCGCTTGACCCAATACCTGGTTGGTTTTATGGGCGCCACCGTGGAGCAAATCCTCACGCTTTAGGTAAATTTTCACCAAAGGGTTCGGGCTTAAGTTACGGGTAAGTGTTAGCGCCGTTGGGCGTCCGGCATAGTTTTTTAACAAGTCGGTAAATTCAGCGATAAAGCTTTCATCTTGTTGCGCTTCGATAAAGGCTGTTTCAAGTTGTTTTAATGCAGGGACTAAAATTTGTGGTACGTACATACCGCCATATTCGCCGAAATAAGGGTTAAGCTTGAGCTTGGTCATAAAATTTCCCAGTGAATCATAGTGTAATAATGTCAATAAATTGTTCGCAACTGCTCGCTAATTAAGGCGTAATTGTGCAAAGGCGGCAATCAGTTGTTGGTGGTCTTTATGCCCAGGGGTAGATTCTACTCCTGAATTTAGGTCGACCCCATAAAATCCTTGCTGGCTGGCGAGATAAACATTGTTTGGGGTTAATCCTCCCGCCAACATCGCCTGTTGTTTATCTATGATGCTGGTTTGCCAATTGAATGTTTGACCTGTACCGCCAAATTGTTGTGCTGACTTGCTGTCGTATAAATAACGATCGGCGCCAGTAGGCTTTGCACTCATCTCGCCGGTGTTACTGTCAATAGAGACCGCTTTCCAAATTTGAGTATTCAGTTGCTGATGATCAAGTAATGCCCTTAGCTCGTTGATTTCAAGTTCTGTTTCATTGCCGTGCAATTGCACCGCATAAAGACCCAGTGTTTGAGCTAACAAGGCGATATCGGCAATGGGATGATTAACAAACACACCCACCATATTTAATCCAATATTACGCTGTTGCATTTGTTCTATTAAATCAGTGGCTTGAGTCGGGGTAACCGCTCTTGGTGATTTAGGATGAAAAATTAATCCACCCAATACTGCACCTGCTTTGGCTGCTGCTTCAATATCGTCAATTTGGGTCAAACCGCAGACTTTATTGTGACCAAAAATAAGCTGTCTGCAAGCTAAATCAATATCGTCTTGCGCCATAATTGAACTACCAACAAGGTAGCCGTCAACCAAGGGATTTAGGCGGCGGACTTGTTGGTGGTTATAAATACCTGATTCGCTAATCACCACTCTGTCGGCAGGGATCTGCGGAGCTAATAATTCGGTGGTTGCAAGATCAGTGCTTAAGTCGCGTAAATTACGGTTGTTAATACCAATGATCGGTGCATTTAGATCAATGGCTCTAACCAATTCAGCTTGGTTACTCACTTCGGTTAAGGTATCTAATTGATACTTTGCCGCTTCGTTAGCTAATAAACGATATTGTTCATCATCAAGCACTGACAGCATGAGTAAAATGGCATCAGCACCTTGGTGGGCAGCCAATTTTACTTGATAAGGGTCGACAAAGAAGTCTTTACAGATAATCGGCTGAGTCACTCTGGCGCGGACTTTGGGAATGTAGTCCATGTCACCTTGGAAAAACTGTTCATCGGTGAGCACTGAGATGCCAGCGGCGTAGTGAGTATAAATATCTGCGATGGCTTCAACATCAAAGTCTTGACGGATCAGTCCTTTTGAGGGGCTGGCCTTTTTACATTCAAAAATGAACTGAGCATTAGGCGCTTTGAGGGCGTCATATAAGCTACGGTCAGATATTTTAGGCTGTAAACTGGCTTCTGGGAAACGCAGTTTAAGCGCGGCGATATGCGCCACTTTAGTTTCAATGATGCGGGTTAACACATTACTCTCTGGCTTACTCATGGTTTTCTCCAGCTTGGCTCGCGGCAGCTAGTTCGATTAATAAGGTAAAGGCTGCACCACTGGCAAGTGTCGCTAGTGCTAGCTGAGTGCCCGCTTGAACTGAGTCGCAAATGCCGCTGATGTACAAAGCACAACCAGCGTTAATAGCGACAGCATCTCGATGAGCGGGTAGACCCTTGCCTTGTAAAATGGCTTGGGTGATTAAGGCATTTTCAGCCGGTTCGCCACCGGTTAACTGCGCTATACCTGCGCGGTTAACACCAAAATCTTCAGGGCTAAGTTGGTAAGTACGCACCACGCCGTCTTTTAGTTCTGCCACATGAGTATTGTCATGCAATGCGACTTCATCTAAGCCACTGCCATACACCACCATGGCGCGTTTAACCCCTAGGGCATGAAGCACGTGTGCGATAGGCTCGATCAGTTCAAGTTTGTAAACTCCTAGCAACATAAACTCTGGGTTTGCAGGATTAATTAACGGGCCGAGCACATTAAAAATGGTACGGGTTTTTAAGGCTTGTCTAACGGGCACGGCATGTTTAACCCCGCCATGGTAATGGGGCGCAAATAAGAAACATAAGCCAAGCTTATCTAAACACTGGCTTGCCGCATCTGGCGCCATGGTGAGCGTAATACCGCAATGGGACAATAAGTCAGATGAACCAGACTTACTTGATACGCTACGGTTACCGTGTTTTGCTACCTTAGCGCCTGCTGCTGCTGCAACAAAAGCGGCAGTGGTTGAAATATTAATGGTGTTATGGCCATCACCACCGGTACCGACAATATCAACAATGCCGCTGTGTTTAGAGGCGTCACTGCGCGGGAATGGTTTGGCTGCTTGTCGTAAAGCATCAGCGGCTCCGGCTATTTCGTCAATGGTTTCGCCGCGCATTTTCAGCGCCACCAACATACCTGCCATAGCTGCTGGCTGCATCTCACCTTGGATAAGAGCGCTAAAAACTTGCGCCATTTGTTCGCGAGTTAACGCGCTACCTTGGTAAAGGCGGTCGAATAAAGCTTGTAGGTTATCCACTATGCGCCTCCGGTAAAAGTATGCTCTTGGGTTAAATACGCCAATGTTTGCGTCAGTAACTGGCTACCTAAAGTGGTTAAAATCGATTCTGGATGAAATTGAAATCCGATTGCTTGATGTTGTGGGTGCAATATTGCCATTGGCATCTCATCGGTGGTAGCAATGATTTTCAAGCAGTCTGGCACTTTTGTTGCCACTAAACTGTGGTAACGGGCAACGGGCAAAGGTGAGGGTAAATTAGCAAATACGCCTTCACCATTATGGAAAGTTGGACTGGCTTTGCCGTGGACCACAAACGGCGCGCGTTCAACTTTGCCGCCATAATATTCGACCATGGCTTGATGACCTAAACAAATGCCAAGCATCGGGACTTTACCGGCGACTTTACCAATGAGTTCCATCATGCAGCCTGCTTCGTGAGGCGCGCCAGGGCCAGGCGATAGCACTAATGCGGCTTTACCGGTTTCATTGATCAGTTTTTCTGCAACATAATCGGCACTAACATCATTACGATAAATGATCACCTCACAGCCAAGGCTGCGGAATTGATCCACTAAGTTGTAGGTGAATGAGTCAAAATTATCGAGTAAATATAACTTCATCCGCATAGTCGCTTGTGGGGTTGTTGTGCTCATAGTCCACCTCCCATTTTGATCGCCGAAATCACCGCTTGGGCTTTTTGACGCGTTTCATCGGCTTCTGCTTGTGGATCTGAATCAAACACCACCCCGGCACCCGCTTGTATATGGGCAATATCATGTTTAACAAAGGCGGAGCGGATAACAATGCAGGTGTCCATGTCGCCCAGACCATTGAGGTAACCGACCGCGCCGCCATAACTGCCACGACGAGCTTGTTCTGCTTGACGCACTAATTGTGATGCACGCACTTTTGGCGCACCCACTAAGGTGCCCATGTTCATACACGCTTGATAAGCATGTAAGGCATCTAAATCCTCACGTAATTGGCCAGTGACACGGCTAACTAAATGCATAACGTGCGAGTAACGATCGACCTTTAATAGTTCGGTGACTTTACGGCTTCCGCTTTGACTGATGCGGGCGATGTCATTACGGGCTAAATCGACCAGCATTAAATGTTCTGACAATTCTTTCTTATCTAAACGCAGCTCAAGTTCTATGCGGCTGTCTAAGTCAACATCAATCTCACCTTGGGCATTTTTACCGCGCTGACGAGTGCCGGCTATGGGATACACTTCAACTTGATTACTGGCAGCATCATATTTCAAGGCACTTTCTGGCGAGGCGCCAAATAAAGTGAAGTCTGGGCCTCTAAAATAGAACATATACGGACTTGGATTGGTTAAGCGTAAAGCCCGATAAGCCCCTAATGTATTAGGACAAGGTAAGCTAAAGCATCGAGATGGCACCACTTGAAAAATATCACCGGCGACAATGTGTTCTTTTAAATCAATAACGGTTTGCTTAAATTGTTGGTCGGTGATGTTGACTTCTGCGTCGGCTGCTACTGGCGCAAAGGGAGCAATATCGTCTAATTCGGCGCATTGTTGTATGACGTGTTGCAGTTGCTGAGCGAGCTGTTGTGCAATTATGTTATCTTGACCAAATTGATGACTGACAATCTCCGCTTGTTGGGTTTGATGGTCAATTAAAATAAGTGTTTCCGCAAGATAGAATAAGTAGTCGGGACAGTCATTATTTGCGTTGGGCGCCGCGGGGAGTGGCTCGACGGTATCAATTAAGTCATATGCTAATACGCCCCCTAAAAATAAATCTTCAAACTGTAGCGGATTATTGGTTTGAATGTGTTTGATAAACATTCTTAAGCCATCAAGCGGAGATGTTGACTTTAAGCGCGCATCTTCGTCTTGTAACTCGGTGGCCTTTTGCAGCGTGACTATTAGTGTCTCATTGTCGCGTTGTTGCTGTGCATCACCAAAAAAACCGGCAATGGGCGTTAACAGCGCGGCGCCATTGTGAGTCAATGCACTAAAGGTGAGTTGATAACCATCGCAACGGATCATCATCGCGGCATGGGTTAACACAATACTTTTTAAATGGTCTTTACTTTCGACCTCAGCTGACTCTAATAGCATGGTATGCGGCGCGTTATGGGTAACTTGCTGATAAAGTTTTAGTGGATCCGTATGGTAGGTTAACGTCTGCTTTTGCGTCGTAACCTGAGCGAGTTGGTTTGGTGTCGTCACGATTGTAGTCACTATGTGGCCGCTCCCTGTGTCATTGTGTTTATCATCTGTTGGCCTTTAATCTTGTGTAACCCGAGTGATAAAATCGAATGAGCCAAATAACAAAAAAGCCCACATCTCTGCGGGCTTTCTGGTAAAATCTTGTCTCTTAAAAATGAGCTCAAAGCTTCACACCACCCGTTAATTTGGGAAGTGCCACCACCAAGTAATGTTTAATGAAGCTAAAGAGTATGTCATTGTTAATCGCTGTGTTGTAACTGTGTTTAATGTCTATAGGAAAACCCAACTGGAGATTAATGTCAATTGAATATTTCTCAAAAGTCGTCAAAAAATGACAATCAGGATAAATCTCGTTTGTTTATTGAGCACTTCAGCTAACTTATACTTAAAGAATTCATCAATTGGTATTATTTATTCATAAATCCAAGCAGTATTCTTATCGCTACTCTTGTACAATAAGCACATGATTACAGAGACTCTCTTGGCCGATCTTCACAGCCACACGACCGCATCAGACGGTCAATTAACACCAACAGAATTACTCACTCGCGCTATTGAAAAAGGCGTTGAGATGTTTGCAATTACTGATCATGATACTGTCGCAGGGTTAGCAGAAGCGCATCTTGCTAATCAAGCCCATGCCACACCATTATTATTAATTAATGGTTGTGAAATTTCGACTCGTTGGAATAGTTTTGATATTCATATCGTCGGATTAAACTTGGACATTACTCACTCTGGATTGTTGGGTTTTTTAACTCACCAACGGCAATTGCGTGAAGTGCGCGCCCAAGAAATTGGCGAACGTTTAGCTAAGGCTGGGATAGAAGGCGCCTATGACGGTGCAAAAGCTATTGCTGGCGATGCGGCGTTGAGTCGTGGCCATTATGCTAGATGGTTAGCCGACAATGGCCACGCATCAGATATGCCGAGCGTGTTCAAACGCTTCTTAGCACGCGGTAAAACAGGTTATGTACCCAATAATTGGGGCGACATGGCCAATGCCATAGAGCATATTCATCAAGCGGGTGGCGTTGCTGTATTAGCTCACCCTAGCGGTTACAAATTATCGGCCAAATGGCTTAAGCGCTTAGTGCGTGAATTTGCAGAGGCCGGTGGCGATGCGATTGAAGTTATTTTAGGCCAACAAACGTTGGACGACCGTAATAATCTTATCGCATTAAGTAAGCAAAATAACCTACTTGCTTCAGTGGGGAGCGACTTTCATTTCCCCAGCAATTGGATCGAGCTAGGTAAAAACTTATTCCAACCACAAGGTGTGGAATGGGTTTGGCAATCACAATATTGGACGGAAAGAGCATGAGTCAATTTTTTTATATCCATGACGAAAACCCACAAGCACGGTTAATTAATCAAGTGGTAGCGATTCTTAAACAAGGTGGGGTCATTGTTTATCCAACAGACTCGGGTTATGCATTAGGTTGTATGATTGGTGAGAAAAACGCCATGACGCGTATGGCGCGTATTCGCCAGATTGAAAACGATACAAACTTTTCATTAATGTGCCGTGATTTATCTGAACTGGCCAATTTTGCCCGTGTTGATAATCAAGCATATCGTTTATTGAAAAGTTGTACGCCTGGCCCTTACACGTTTATCTTTAAAGCGACCAAAGAAGTACCTCGTCGTTTACAATGTGACAAAAAACGCACCATAGGTATTCGTGTTCCTAATAATGTCATTGCGCTGGCGTTGCTTGAGGCATTAGATGAACCTATGATGACCACGAGTTTGGTGATGCCCAATGAGCAAATTGCCGAGTCAGATCCTGAGCATATTCGTGATATTTTAGATCATCTAGTCGATGGCATTATTCACGGTGGTTATTTACCTGAAAATCAAACGACAGTAATTGATATGTCTGAAGATGAGATGGTTATTTTACGTCAAGGCGCTGGCGATACCAGCACATTTTAATAAACGAGGGAAACCCCCGTTGATGAATCGTCAAGGATAAACATGCAAGGCAGTCAGCAAAGCCTGCCATTGGCAGTGGTTCGTGGTCAAGTTCTTGATAGCATGCCATTGGACTTGTTTATTCCGCCGGAAGCCCTAGAAGTGTTTCTTGAAACCTTCGAAGGCCCACTGGATTTGTTACTCTATTTGATCCGCAAACAAAAATTGGATGTGGTTGATTTACCCATCCAACAAATTACCCAACAATATTTACTCTATATTGAGATCCTCACCGAAGCGCGGATTGAGCTGGCAGCCGATTACCTGGTCATGGCCGCAACGTTGGCTGAAATTAAGTCACGTTTGCTGTTGCCCAAAATGGCGACGGAAGACGATGAGGAAGAAGATCCCCGTGTGGTACTTATTAGGCAATTAAAGGCTTATGAGGTGATTAAGCAAGCGGCAGCCGATATTGATGTGCTACCGCGTATTGAACGAGATGTGTTTCAGGCATCTGTTAGCGCAGCTCCCGATATTAAACCGGTGACGGTGCCACCAGAGGTTTCACTTGTAGACATTGCTCGTGCCTTTGGGGAAGTGCTCAAACGGATTGATGCCAACGAAGATCACCATGTTAAGCGCGAACACTTATCCACGCGCGAACGTATGAGTCAAATTTTAACCAAGTTATCCAGTACGGAATACATTGGTTTTGAGTGCTTGTTCGATGTGAGTGAAGGTCGAGCCGGTGTGGTGGTGAGTTTTTTGGCATTAATGGAGCTGGTTAAAGAATTATTAGTTGAGTTAGTGCAAAATGAACCGTTTTCGCCAATTTATGTAAAAGCGTATTAATTAACGATATTCGAAGAGATCCATGAAGCCAATTAATCCTATTCAACTAAAACAACTCATAGAAGCCAGTTTATTTGTCTTAGCTAAGCCGTTGTCGGTAAAAGCCATCAAAGAAACCGTACTCGCTGATTTTAGTGTGTCGAGGACGCGTATTCAGGAAACGCTCGATGAATTACAACAAGATTATCAAGAACGTGGTGTACAACTGGTTAAAGTAGCTAGCGGCTATCGCTTCCAAACTCAAGAAATACTCAGTCCTTATCTACAACCACTGTGGCAAGACAAAGCCCCTAAATATTCGCGGGCTACACTTGAAACCTTGGCCGTTATTGCGTATCGGCAACCCGTGACTCGTGGTGATATTGAATACATTAGAGGCGTTGCTATTAGCAGTCAGATTATTAAAAGCTTGGTCGATCGCCAGTGGATTAAAGTGGTTGGCCATAAAGAAGTGCCCGGTAAGCCAGCGTTATATGCCACTACCAGTGCATTTCTTGATTATTTTAATGTAACAAAACTTGCCGATTTACCTGCGTTAACGGATGTTGATTCTTTACATGCATTATTTAAAAAAGCCCAGTTAGCCATGGATGATATTGTTGAGCTTGATGATATTGTTGAGCTTGATGAGACGGTTGATCTAAATGAAGCGGTTGATCTAGTCCAGATGGAGGACCTAGGTGAAAAGCATGTTGCAACGGACAGTCATACTGACAAGCATCATGGCAATAGCGATACGGTTGAGGCACAAGCTGAACCAAACTCCCGCGATGCTGATAATGCTACTCAACATTAATCAATAGCTGTCTCTTCTGATAATATTTTATTATCAATTGCCGGTGGGCGACAGACACACTTTTTGCTGTGTCTATGGTGATTGATAACGGCCACTTTCGGGTAGATTATTTACTATATAATCGATAAATCGCTGATCGATGAGGCTTAAAAATCATCTTGATGGATACACAAAAAATGACACGCTAATATATGGTGGTCACTTAGCAAACAAACGCACCCGTTTGGCATGTTTAAATTCTTGCTGACAAATACGCAGCGGTAAATAACCTATACCTCGTCCAAAAAGCGAAGCCTCGTAAGCTCATTTAATACTCGTTAGTACATAATCATCCTTAACCGCTCGCATAGCATCATAGGCCTGTGGCACTTCGCTAAACGATTTACCATTAGCGAAGCGAAATAAAATCGAATTGTGTTGTTCTATAACGGCTGTCTCTAGCTTGATCCCAATAGGCTATTTAGCGATATTTTTAAGCACCTTGTTTCTGTTTAATGTGGTGCGACAACCACTAATTACCCGGTTCACTGTACCATTGGCTATTACTGGCGTATCAGCAGGATTATTGATATTGGATGCGCCGTTTAGCTTTAGGGTGTTGTTTGAGTTATCGAATCTATCTGGCATGGTCATCAAAATGGCATTGTATTGGTTGTTCAAATCAATTTGAACGCGAAGAAGGTAAGGACGCTGGATTTGCACTGCTTGATCCGTGTGTAAGCCGTGTTCGTCCTGTGATGATGGCAGCTATCACCACTATGTTAGGGATGATCCCATTAATCAGTGATGCCTTTTTGGGCTCTATGGTGATAACCATCATTTGGGGTTTAGGTTTTGCGTCGCGAGTTACTTTAGTGGTGTAGCTAGTCAGGTATAGCCTAGGCCCTAGTGTTTAATATTAAAGTGACTCGTTAACAGCGGCATTTCTTCGTTAATAAGTCACTTAAAGCAGCAATTTTGCGTAAGCATGACTGATATAGTTGAGAAACACTGGTATTTTTTGCTCACCAGCTCCATTCAGCGTATAATAGATGCACTTTTCTAAATTGTATGCGCTCCTTGCGGGTACAATCCTAAAAAGATAATGGAACAAGAGTTATTAACATCTTGTTTTTCATATTTAATCCTTTAAAGAGTCCGCTAATGAGTGAAAAATTGCAGAAAGTCTTGGCCCGTGCAGGCCATGGCTCCCGTCGTGAGATGGAGGCATGGATTGCTGCAGGCCGAGTTAGTGTTGACGGTGAAATATCTGGTTTAGGTGATCGTGTTGAGGCTGATGTCAAAATACGTATCGATGGCCGCGCTATTTCATTAAAATCAGCTGATGACATTGTTTGTCGTGTACTGGCATACCATAAACCTGAAGGTGAGATTTGTTCGCGCAAAGATCCTGAAGGCCGTACTACCGTGTTTGAACGTTTACCTAAAGTGCGTGATGCTCGCTGGGTTGCGGTAGGTCGTTTAGACATTAACACTTCAGGGTTACTATTATTTACCTGTGATGGTGAGTTAGCTAACCGTTTAATGCATCCGTCGAATGAAGTAGAGCGTGAATACGCTGTGCGTACCTTTGGTGAAGTGTCAGATGTCGCAGTACAGCGTTTACGTAATGGTGTGCCCTTAGAAGATGGTCCAGCAAAGTTTGACAGCATCAAACCTGCTGGTGGCGAAGGTATCAACCAATGGTGGCATGTGACCCTGAGTGAAGGGCGTAATCGTGAAGTCCGTCGTTTGTGGGAATCGCAAGAAGTGCAAGTCAGCCGTTTGATCCGCGTGCGCTATGGCATGGTTGAATTACCAAAGACCTTACCCCGTGGTGGCTGGATCGAGCTGACTATTGACCAAGTAAACTACTTACGTAAACTTGCCGGTTTAGAAGCTGAAACCCGTTCAATTTTAGGTACCGACAAACACAGTGTTGCGCGTTCTAAAGTTAAAAGCGCTAAAATCCGCCGTGCAGTGCGTAAGCATAAAGTGGTCGGTAACCATGGAAAACCAAGTCGTCAGCGTAGCTAATGTCTTGATTTAGGTTAATGTGAATAAGGTCGCGGATGCGGCCTTTTTTTGTGGTTTGTTTAACGGACAATTATTTTTTCTTATCCTACTTGTCAAAAATAAATTCTCAGATATGATCCACAAAATTTACGATCTCTTATGCGTAATTTGACGATTTATGTGCAGTGGTATTTATGTTGATTATCAGGAATGTATGAAAAAATTATTGTCAGGTTTATTAGTATTATGTTTAGTGGCTTGTGCATCAGTACCTAGCTGGCAAGGCATGTCTGAGCGTGAGATTAGTCAATGGAAAGCCATCGGCTTTGATTCGACCCAAGCGCAAAACTGGCGTGTAAGGGGCTTTGGACCTGCTGAATCTGATGGTTGGATAAAAGCTAACTTCAATTTAGACACCGCAACCATTTGGGCTAAAGAATCATTTAATGTTGATGAAGCACAAGTGTGGAGCGAAGCAGGCTTTGAGATTGAAGAAGCCGTGACTAATCGTAGCAAGGGCTTAACCCCAGTGAGAGCCAACTAATCAGATGTTTGTGCTAAACACTTTGTTTTGTTGGATTTTACATCGGATTGGCGTTTTTTGAAGCGTTCAGTTCGATGTGATCAATGTTTTAGTTGCTTGGCCAAAAAAAATCAGTAAAGTGTGCTTCAAGTTAAGCGGGAGGCGAAATCCGCTCAGTTTATCTTATGTAAAACAAATTAAGTGAGTTGATGTTTTTCTATCAAAGCACACTAAGTTTGCCCGAGTGGTGGAATCGGTAGACACAAGGGATTTAAAATCC